>Ga0099825_1001673_pt1 | contig 28676 bp, 10 predicted proteins | sample SiratroredBW_FD_76838 | JGI IMG/M metagenome (GOLD analysis project Ga0099825, IMG submission 76838) | Root nodule microbial communities of legume samples collected from California, USA - Siratro red BW | ecosystem: Host-associated > Plants > Roots > Nodule | place: USA: California | collected...
AAAAAAATAATTATACTCTTTTTTTTTTTAATTTTATAATTTTTTTTTACAAAGTTTCTCTTATTTTGTTTTGTTTTTTTTTTTTTTTTTTTTTTCCTGCTGATTTCTTCTTTTTGTATTAGTTCTTCTTTTCACTTCTCCGCTACGCTTCTCTCTCCGGTGCTCATTGTATTTCTTTGGATGATTGAGAGTGCTTTTCTCCACTTTTTTATTTTTTTTATCTTTCTTATCTTCTCAATTTATAGACAAAAGGTTCTATAAAAGACACTTTTTTTTTCGGGATTTTTTCATTTCTCCATATGTGACTTTTTGTTAAATTTAGTTTTTTATTTTGTTTTTTGGGATTTTTCATTTCCCAATAATATGTAACGCTTTGTTCTCCATGAATCGTATGTAACAGACATTAATTGCAAATCACAAAATTCAAATTTGATTCATATGATTCATGTTACGATTCAAGGTATAAAACGATACAACTACCGATATCTATCGTGAAAGGAAGTTCTTGAAACGAAATGTGATTCGTATTGTATGATTCTTATGATTCTAACTACCATGCTGTAGATAATTCTTCAACGCTCAAATTAGTAGGAGCATAAAGATGATTAGAATGAGTATTTAGTAAGTATGAGATTGAGTGAGTACTCCCTAAGTGATGAGACAATATTTAAAGGCGTTTGGGCTTGATAGGTAGTTATCATATTATGGATTGTTAAGCTTAATAACAAAAATAAGTTATGGATTATAGTATATATTATTTGGATCTACAGGTGGTTATCCATCTATTATGAGCTGATAATATTATATACATATTATACCTATTTGTTTGGATTAGGTATTATTTTGTTCATATTATTCGGGTATTGGGTAGTAAACAAGTTGCCGAGCTCAGAATCCAACGAAAAGGATGAATGAACTTAAAGTTGAACTTGGTAGTTTGAAGACTTTTTAGGATGAGCTTTGTATTTGATGAGTTGGTAGTTTGAAGGTTTGACGACTTGTTATAGGTCGAACTATTTGTGACCGTTTTCTGAACTTGCGTGGTTAAGCTTAATATTATTACTTTCAAAGTAAGATTTAAATCCCAAAGAACATTGATAAGGGTTTTAAAGTAATTATGAGGTCCAGCATCTCAAAGCATGACATAAATTAGGCAGATGTTGCTTCACCTAACCATTCCCACGTTGACATAAGATGTGATGCTTCGTGCCCTTGCCAAATGAAACACTAGGAAGTTGAGTTAATGTTAGCACTAATGCTAAACATGTGATTTGATGAAGTCAATAGCTTGCTGAAGTTTTGATGGAGTGGATCTGGACTACGGTAGATCAATGCCTAGCATGTGAGTTGATGAAGACTGCTTCATGAAGAATCTGTTGGAACCAACCTGGACCAAAATTGTTTAAGTGAATGTCTTTGTGCCAACATGAAGATGGTTGGGTGATTCAGTCTTGGTCCTTAGTTGGGTTTGTGTGTTGGTGTTGGCTTAATTCTTAATCATTAGTGGCATGGTTCATCATTCTTGGGGTGCTAAGAGATTCACAAATATTTTTGTTAAAACTTGTTTTAAGAAAAATTGCCCAAACTGATTTTTGCTGAAAAAGATTTTTGAATCAATTGAATTTTTAAAACAATAGATTGAATGTGATAGTTATTTCTGTTACTATTGGAATCTTTGACTGAGTCAACTAACGGTCAATTCAATCGATTGAATGGTTTGTTCAATTAATTGAACCAGTGACGGCTAAGATGTTTTAAATCAGAATTGACTATAAAAAGGGATTGTCTCTATCATTTTCATAACTTTTGAGATTTCTGAAATATCCTTTTGAGAATTCCTAAGAGATCACAAGCGCCCTTTTCATACGAACTATTTTCGAATTGATTTTCACACAAGAACTCATAAAGATCGTGAATCTTGAAGCACTTCTTGAGTGAGGATCAACTGCTTTGGTTCTGGACCAGAGCTAAGTCTTCCATACTTGATCTCAATCCATTTTGTATTGCGTTCAGTGTGGTTGTTTGATTTGAACTGTATTGTGTTCTTGTTGTATTCAATTACGGGAGTGTAATTAGGCAATGTAGTGGGTTTCTGTACTGGTGTAACACTAGCTGGTGTAACACTGCAGATGATGATGAACCACAAAGTGAATCAGAAGATTGTCACAGATCAACTGGTTAAATCTGAAAAAGAAAATCAATCGGATGAAGTTCAATCGATTGAACCACAAGATCAACCGATTGAATCTAACAATGGAGCAGCAACAACGAGTACTGGACTGCCTAGAGAATGGAGGGTTCCTAGGAATTTATCACTGGACAATATCATTGGTCAAGTACAGAAGGGAGTAACTACAAGAAGATCCATGAACCATTTCTGTGAACATATGGCATTTGTGTCACAAGTTGAACCCAAGTCAGTGAGTGAACCTCTAGAAGATAGCAACTGGATAAATGCCATGCATGAGGAACTGAACCAGTTTGCGAGAAATGAGGTATGGACACTTGTTCCTAGATCAAAGGAGATGAATGTGATTGGAACCAAGTGGGTTTTCAAGAACAAGATAGATAAACAAGGTGTCATTGTGAGGAACAAGGCGCGACTTGTGGCAAAAGGATATAACCAGGAAGAAGGCATCAATTTTGGTGAAACCTATGCACCAGTAGCTAGATTGGAAGCAGTTAGATTGCTACTAGCATATGCTTGCATGAAGGGGTTCAGATTACATCAAATGGATGTCAAAAGCACTTTCTTGAACGGGTTCATTGATGAAGAGGTCTATGTGAGCCAACTCCCTGGATTTGAAGATCACAACAATCCAGATTACGTTTTCAAGCTGAAGAAGGCCATGTATGGGTTAAAGCAAGCACCTCGACAGTGGTATGAGAGGTTGAGTAATTTCTTGCTTTCTCAAGACTATGAGAGAGGGAAAACAGATAAGACCTTGTTTATTAAGAATTCATGCAATGATATAATACTTGTTCAAATTTATGTTGATGACATTATTTTTGGTTCAACTAATGAAAGTTTATGTGAGCAGTTTGTGGCTACTATGCAAGGAGAATTTGAGATGTCCATGATGGGAGAGCTCAATTTCTTTCTAGGCTTGTAGGTTAAACAAGTTCAACATGACATATTTCTTTGTCAAGCAAAATATTGCAGGAAATTATTGAAGAAATTTAATATGAAAAACTGCAAGGAAGCTTCCACTCCTATAGCCACTGGATGCTATTTAGATGCTGATGAAACTGGAGTTGATGTGGATCAGACTAAGTTTAGACAATTGATTGGATCACTTCTGTATCTGACTGCAATAGACCAAACATCACGTTTAGTGTGTGTTTATGCGCCATATTTCAGGCTAATCCAAAGGAATTACACTATGTGGTAGCCAAAAGAATTTTGAAGTATCTCAAGGGAACTACTGAAGTTGGTCTTTGGTATCCAAGTGAGGTAATTCTGATTTTGACTTTGCAGGTTGCAAAGTAGATAAGAAGAGCACTAGTGGAATATGTCACTTGCTAGGATCTAGTTTGATATTATGGCACGACAAGAAGCAAGTCTGTGTTGCATTGTCTACAGCTTAAGCATAATACATTGATGTTGGAAGCTGTTGTGCTCAAACCATCTGGATAAAACATCAGCTAAGTGATTTTGGACTTAATCTTCCTAAAATTCCATTATTCTATGATAACACAAGTACAATTAACTTGACTAAAAATCCAGTTCAGCACTCTAGAACCAAACATATTGAAATTCGACACCACTTTATAAGGGATCACATTATGAATGGTGATTGCGAAATTCAATTTGTTGATTCTGAGAATCAACTTACAGATTTATTCACAAAGCCATTGAATAAAGAAATATTCAATTTTCTCAAAAATGAGTTGGCCATTATTGATTTCAAAAATGTGAATTAATTCTGAAAGTAGTTTACTGACTAGAATGTGTGTTAGTTAATTGAGAATCAATATATTGAGCAGAAACTACTGTAGTTGTTTGATTGATGTGCAGACAAAATCTATGTGTATTACTGCACCAGAAGACATGCTTCTTGGGAAGGCAATGATATTTGGACAGTGGAGATGCTGCGCAGTGAAGAATAAGTACATGAAAAGGATCAAGAATCAATTCAGAACTGATCAACTGCAGTCAACAAAATCAGCATTGTATGGGAATTATTGTTGTTGGAGAATAAGGACAAGATTGTAACCTGCTCTGGTTAAGAAACACGACTGATCAATGTTCAGCAACAAGTGACACACCTGCATATGGGACAATCATGCTTGAAAAGAATAATCTTCACAGTGCCACGTGTCATAGATTAGTTCATGCTCAACTGGTCAAAAAACATTTCAAAATATTCTCTGTAGATAGGTACAATCAGTCTGTTACTGTGCAACATAATATGTGCATGCATTTGTTATGTTCTGTAGTGTTCAGTATTTTCTTTATTTGTGCACTAGAGTTTCTTTAAATTGGGATAGGTCTTGCATTCACTTGCACACACCTTACACTACTCATTGTGTGTGAATACTAACTCTCTCGAACCCATTGAGTATTCTGCCCTTGCCTTCAACCAAACCATGGCCTCCTCCTCAGCATCTAGAAAGAGAACAAAGAAAGTCGTGTAAAACAAGTTGAACAACATGATTCCGATGACAACAATGAATCTGGCTTCCTTGCTAGATGGTTCGATGGCAACATGGAAAACATCAACGAGTATCACAGGGAGTTTAGCCGAAAAGCTTTTGTCAAGCCAAAATTTCTAAGCATGGAGTTCCTTAAAAATGAAAATCTGAATCAAGTGGCTGATCTTCTCAAGTTTCAAAGGCTTGAGCGCTTTGTCAAGTTGTTCGGGAATATCTATCTGGACTTGGTGAAGGTATTCCTTACCAATATGTGGATAGATGATGGTGTCATTTATTCACAAGTGAAAGGTGTGGACATGGCTATCACGGATGAAGTATGGCTCTCGGTGGCTGGCGTAAGGGATGTTGGAACAATTGTGAGCAGACCAAACATGACAGATCTAGGTGGATTTGACAAGGTCCAGTTCTTCAAGGCATGTCTGAGGAACCCCAACAGTTCCATAAGGAGCTATTCAGTGGGAGGACTTTCTATAATCCCAAGACTGGTGGCCTATATTGTCATCTAGTTACTTACACCTAGAGGATTTAATCATGTTGTGCTTACTAAAGATGACCTAATCCTGATGTACTGCCTGATCAACAAGATAAAGGTAAATTGGGTAAGTGTTATTAAGGAACAACTATTCCGCATTAGGAAGAAGCCCGAGTTTCGAATCCCCTATGTTGTTTTGCTCTCTAGCTTTATTGAGTATTATGAGGTTAATGTGGAAAACGAGCTGGTTGAAGAGGTCAAAGCTCATAGTGAGATCACAGTGGCCACATTGAACAAAATTGGACTGAAGAAGGTCAATGAAAATCAGTGGATTTGCAAGGCCAGTGCTGAAGAAGATGAGATGGATGATGCTGGTGCTGGAACAAGTGCAACTGCTGAGCAATTTACTAGAGAAGATCTGAGGACTGGAGAACAGTCTTACTCCAGCTTTAAGCAACTGATGATCAATCAACTGAACAACATTAAAACCAATCAAAGGTCTCATCATGACTATTGTGAAACCCATTTCCAAAACCTAGAAGAGCGTGTTGATGACATTCAAGGCAAGCTGGGGCAAATGTTCTATGGGCCAGATGATTAGTGCGCACACTACATGTTTTATGTTGATCCCCTTCATTTGATGAACTCAATAGGGGAGAATTGTGTGTGTTTCGTGTGTCTAGCCTGTGTGTTTTACAGTTTGTTATTTTGCATCTGTTTCAGTCTGGTTTTCAGTTTGGTTTGCTTTAATTCAGTTCTGCTTTGTATAGTACTAAAGTTTGGGTTGATTGAATATTTGTTGGGTATGTGCCAGCACCTGCAGCTCAGTTATGTTTTTGTTTGTTGATGTTTCTCTTAATCATGATCTATGTCTTTGATGTAATCGACAACTTGCTATGATGATTGACCTCCACGGGTCAATATATATTAATGAAATATTGCCTTATGTTATTAATCTCTTTATATGCTTTTAAGGGACATCAAAGTATGGGGGAGTAAAACATCTTGATATGAACAAACTGAGTTTGGATACAGGAAGAAATTTAATTAATTGCGTTTTAGCTTAATCAGTTGATTTGATATTTTTTGCTCTCAACCTATTAGATCTTGTAATACTAATAAACTGTTTGAGTGAAAAGACAAGTATTTCAGGTTCAGACTGTTAAACTCAACACACATCAGATTGCCTTCATCAAATTGGGGGAGATTGTTAGCACCAATGTTAAGCATGTGATTTGATGAATTCAATAGCTTGTTGAAGTTCTGATGGAGTGGATGGACTATGGTAGATCAATGCCTAGCACGTGAGTTGATGAAGACTGCTTCATGAAGAATCTGTTGGAACCAACCTGGACTAGAATTGTTCAAGTGAATGACTTTGTGTCAACATGAAGATGGTTGGGTGATTCAGTATTGGTCCTTAGTTGGGTTTGTGTGTTGGTGTTCGCTTAGTTCTTAATCATTAGTGCATGGTTCATCATTCTTGGGGTGCTAAGAGATTCACAAATATTTTTGTTAAAACTGGTTTTAAGAAAAATAGCCCAAACTAATTTTTGCTGAAAAAGATTTTTCAATCAATTGAATTTTTAAAACAATCGATTGAATGTGACAGTTATTTCTGTTACTACTGGAATCTTTGACTGAGTCAACTAACGGTCAATTCAATCGATTGAATGGTTTGTTCAATTAATTGATCCAGTGACAACTAAGATATTTTAAATCAGAATTGACTATGAAAAGGGATTGTCTCTATCATTTTCATAACTTTTGAGATTTTTGAAATATCCTTTTGAGAATGCCTAAGAGATCACAAGCGCCCTTTTTGTGCGAACTGTTTTCGAATTGATTTTCACACACGAACTTATAAAGTTCGTGAATCTTGAAGTACTTCTTGAGTGAGGATCAACTGCTTTGGTTTTAGACCAGAGTTATATCTTCCATACTTGATCTCAATCCATTTTGTATTGCGTTCAGTGTGGTTGTTTGATTTGAACTATATTTTGTTCTTGTTGTATTCAATTACTAGAGTGCAATTGGGCAGTGCAGTGGGTTTCTGTACTGGTGTAACACCAGCTGAAGGGTTTAGTGTGGTGGGTTTACTGCTAGGAGTAGTAAGTATTGCGAGGAGCAGTTTGTAACTTGTGGGGAGCAAGGGTGTAAAACTGATCTTGGATCATTTTAGTGGAAATCTTTGTTGGTTTGGCAAAGAACTGGACGTAGCCCTTGTGGAAGGGTAAACCAGGATAAAAATTTTGTGTTCTTGCTTTTCTCCCTACTCTTCTTGATTGCTATTATTCATCTATTGTTATCATCTGATTTGACTGGATTAAAAACTAATCATCTTGTTGATTGTATTCTGATTCTTGAAGAGTTCAGTAAACTATTTGATTGAATCTGTAATACTTCTGTTATATATTTTGAACATCTGTTTACTGAATTGTTTACTAGACAGTCCAGAACTGTGCAGTTAATTGATTTTATAAAGATAATTCATTCTCATTCTTAAATCACTTTCCAGTTTTGCGAAAATTTTTAAAGTTCAATTCACCCCCTCTTGAACTCGGTCCAACCTATTTTTTATAGTTAAAAGTTGTGCCTTAGCATTTTAACTCTTCGCCTATAACACCAAAAACACTTTGTCTGACCCACTCCATCAACCATTCCTTGTCCTCCCCTAATGTCCGAGCACAAATGGCCTCCTTTACTAGGATTGATAGTTCGTGGATGAGAAGGGCACCTTACTTGAGTGGATCATGCGTCCATTATGGAGCTAACGATAACTTGCTATGGCACGTTAACATGCAAGCAAATCTAGTGTGAGGTGTCGCAGGCAGTGCAAGCTTCTTCATTCGCATGACATTGAGTTGCTGAGGGCAGCAATTTGCCCGGATGCCTTGCTTTTGCCAAAGTTATGCTAGCTAGTAGAGCCCAAGAACTAAGAGATGCTGAAAGAGAAGTCTAAGTTAAACCATACTCTTACTGTCAAGTCATTGTAAATAAAGCGAAACTAAAGGCCAAGTTGTCGAACTAGCAGAAGTCGACTTAGAGGGATATGGCCAAAATTATTGAATGTAACCGAAGAAGGTATTCGGTGTTACCGAATGATTAGAACTTGGCCGAAATTATTAAATGTAACCGAATTGTGTCGGTCGAGATCATTAAATTTAACTGAAATGTGTTGTTCTACTGAGATCTTTAAATGTGACCGAATTGTGGTGTTTAGCCAAGATCTTAAATTGTGACCAAACTGTGTCGCGTGGTCAACATTATTAAATGTGACTAAATTGTGTCATTCGATCAAAGTATTTAAGTGGACCAAACTAGGTCATTTGACCAATACCTTTATATATGAGACCGAACTGGATCGCTCAACCAAAATACTTGGTTTGGTCCAAACATTGTTGTTTAGGTAAGATATATGCGTGACCAAATTACTTTGTTGGGCCCAAACATTATCCTTTGACTAGAATATTTTTCATCGAGTTGCTTGGTCAAAGTACTTGGTTGGGTCCAAACATTTTTGTTTGACCAAAATATGTGACTGGGTTGCTCGGTCAAAATACTAGGCTGGGTCAAAACATTATCGTTTATCCAGTATATGTGTGATTTAACTTGGTTGCTTGACTAAAGTATTTGGCTAGGTCCAAACATTGTCGTTTAGCTATATGTGATCAAATTGGGTCGCTTAGCTAAAGTACTTGGTTGGATCCAAACATTTTTGTTTGGCCAAAATATATGTGACTAAACTTGGTCGCTCGATCAAAGTACTTGTTTGGGTTCAAGCATTGTCGTTTGGTTAGGATATATGTGTGACTAAACTTGGTTGCTCGGCCAAAGTACTTAGTTGCGCTCAAACATTTTCTTTTGGCCAAAATATATGAGATCGAATTGGATCGCTCGACCAAAGTACTTAACTAGGTTTAAACATTTTCGTTTGCCCAAGATATATATGCGACCAAACTTGGTTGCTCGACCAAAGTACTTGGCTTCAAATATTGTTATTTGGCCAAAATACACATTATTGAATTGGGTAGTTCGACCAAAGCACTTGGTTGGATCCAAACATTGTTTTTTTTTTCTTGCTATGTGTATTGAATTTGGTTGCTTAACCAAAGTACTTGCTTGGATCCAAACTATGTCGTTTGACCAGAACATATGTGACCGAAACTTGGTTGGGTCCAAACATTGTTGTTTGATTGTGCTCATTCTATGACAAAAAAATGTGTCACCTTTATTCAAATGACTTATTACAAGAGCGTGCCTCATTAAAACCTTGTCTTACAAAACCCTCCTCATGGATAAAATTCAAACTAAAGAAAAAGAGTACATTGTTTTTGTTTAAATAAACAAAGCTTGTGAGTTGAGTTGAACCTATTTCATGGACTCGTCAAAAGTGGGAAGATTCTCTTTCGGTTTGGTCCTGGGATTAAGTATAAGATACTTTGAGGCTTTGAGCATAATATTCTCAACCTCCTTTTGGATTGGCCTTGACCGTAATAATTATACCATCCTTAGCAGGGAACTTTATAACATGTGTGACATAAAAACAATGGAGATCATTGGAGATTGGAGTTGTAGTCGGAGCCTTCACCCCTATTTTTGGCTCCTGAGTTTTCTTAACTGTTGATGTATATATCTGCTCTAGCCCGAAGTGCATCCATATTTACAAGAGGGTTGGCATACAAAGAGTTCAAAAAGATCATTGGATGCAAAGCGACTGTGAAGACATGCATGGCCATTGTTGGGTGGAAATTGAGAATGTTCAAGGTAGCTTTAGAGAATTGAGCCATGTACTGCAACAAAGGCTCGATGTTGTTGTGTTGTAGTACCATCCAACATGTGATCATGGGCTTGCTATCAACAATTTGAGTTGTGAACATGACATAAGGGTTGAGAAAGGAATCGATTAAGCTTTGAGTAAGCGAGTAGTACTATTCCAAAGTTATTCCCTCTAGAGTGGTGGAAAATAGTTGGCAATACACGCTTAGGTCGTTAGAGAAAAGGTTGGCCTGGGTGAGGTAAGCCTTCACATGCGCCTAGGTCTGAGGAGTTATTGTATGCTTTAACATTTAACCACTTTCATTCGTTGAATAGTCGAGCTTGCATGATGTCGGGTGTGAAAGGATAAAAACCATCCATATGAGCTTACATCACCGCAACCAACGGAGGCGTTTGCTCGACTTTGCAAGGCAACTACCAATCACACTTTCATGATTCTCTATGTATGTCAGCTCCTCGGGGGCGGTCTTCTAGTGGTGTCAAAATGACGGTTTAGGGTCCTATTAGAAGCTCAAGACTGACCATCAGCTCGATTTTGTTGTGTATGTGATTGCATAGTTCTATAGAAGTGTGAGAAACTTCGTAAAGTGTTGTTGTCTGTAGCAAATTTTTCTCATCGCTAGTGTTGGTTGTTTCAAAGACCCGTCAATGAAATGTTTTCTAATCAGGCTCAAACTTTTACTAGAGATTTCTCACTCATAGTGCTTTATTCGGGACCGTCAGATTTGAAATCGGAGCTCAAAGTTATTTCTAGAAATTTTTTAAAGAGAGGCAATGGTCTGACTTCTAGTTAGGACTATATGAGTTGTGGTCTGGCAATATTACTGATGCTCCAAAATTCATAGGTAATTAGACCGTAGGTAATTTACATACAAATATTATGTATGAATTTTATTTAAGAATTTGAATATGCATGTAATTACCTACCGATTTAGATATATAGGTAAAATCTACAAGAAATGCTAAATTTACCTATAAATATTTATCTTATATAATAATACATAAGTAACTTTAGAAATTTATTATAACGTAATAAAAACTTAAAGGTGTTGGACTTTTATCTTAACACCAACCACATTTTTAGATTGGAATATGCATGGTTACAAACCTCTTTTCTTAAAAACTTAGTAACTTACAAAATTAGAAACATTTTAAAATGGTTCTTGATTTTGGATTTCCACACCATAGAAATAATAAATAAAAAATTAGATAAAAAAAATTAGTTCAGACAAACCTTTAAAGTTGGCCCTAGATATGTTCAAATCATAAGAACTTTCAAAGTTAAGATTTGGGTTCATAAACTTTAGGTCATAAACCTATTTACTTAAAAAGTTGTATCGTGAACTAAATAAAAGGTTTTTGCATGATTCTTGTTTCTAATTCATCATAGTTCATAAAACTTATGTATAAATTTGTTTGGTAACTATGTCAAATAGAGCGACCTGTGTTGTATGTGATTATACAAAACATGAATGTCATTGGTAAGAGTATAAGATTAAAATTTATATCTTATTATTAATAGACTCATTTATACCTTAATAATTGCTTTAGAAATTCATACACAAGATTTTGTTATATTGTGTATGGATTCATAAGGGTTATGTAAGTTATGTAGGTGGACTGATATAAAAATTGTACAAGAGATTTTTTCACATGAATATTACTACACTATCTATTATATCGAATTGTAAATATAATTTATTTTGGATAATAAATATGAAGGATTTGATATTTGATATTAAAAGTAAAATATAAAAATATAAACAAATTAAAAAGACGGACTAAAGGTTAATATATAATTTTATCTTTTCTAATTTTAAAGAAAATTTAGTTTTCTTCTCTTAATTTTTAAAGTTTCTTTTTAAATTTTGCAAAGTTTTGCTTTAGTTTTTTTTTTTTTCAAATAATGCTAAATATTTTGACTACGATAATCTACTTTAATTTTGTTGTCAAATATCTAATTATATGTTTATTTCCTTTAAAATTACTTATTTTTAAAACATTTAGATATAAAATGTTTTAGGCACAAAACCTATTTTTTAAATTATAAAAATTAGAAAGATTAGTTTTAAATTTTAAGAAAATAAAAAACTTACCTCGAACTTAACATTTAATAACTAGCTTTAAAACGTTTGCACACGCATAATAAACCATTTAACCAGGTCGAGTACAAGAAGATATTTTACATAAAACAAAATAAAATTAAAATATATTTAATTGAAAGATAAAGACAAATGAAAAAGTAAAAATAATAATAAAACTCACTTATTTCTTTGTTTTTCATTTTTTTTCTTTGTTTGATTACTAAATAAAATAAACGTTTGAATAAATTCTTTCAAGATTTTTCAACTAAAAACAATTAAAATAAGTTTCTTTACGTATTAAAATTTGTTTATGTTAGTTTATAGAAACGTCTGGTATAGCTTCCTCACATTTATAAAGTTCATTTTAGTTTAAAATATAATTTTCTTAATATTAGCTAATACACGAAGATGGAAATTGTGTGTATATTCATATTTTTGTTTTATTAAAATATGTATAATTTTATTATTTTTATGAATTATTAATTAAAACTAAAAAATAATACAATTTAATATATATATATATATATATGTATGTATGTATATAATGTTATAAATATAGATGTATATAACTATTAATTTAAAAAAAAAGGAAATTATTTTTTATTTATTAAAAGATAAAGTTTTTCAATTAAAAATCATATCCAATAAAAGGAACTCTCTCCAAATAGAGAATCAGCGTTGAACTGAGACGAAAAGAAACAGAAAAAGCAGAAAGAAAATGTCGGAGGTGAAGATCATCGGGGTGGTGGGCGGTGGCCAAATGGGGTCGGGAATAGCGCAAGTTGCCGCCATGCACGGCTTCGACGTTCTCCTTCACGACCTCGATTCTCGAGCCCTTTCCAAAGCCTCCTCTTCAATCTCCTCCTCCATCGACCGTCTTGTTTCCAAAGGCACGCTTTCTGAGGTCTCTCCAAAATCAAACCTTCCCTCATCTCAATTCCCTACTTGCTGCTCCATATGCCCTAATTTGTGATTGATTTTAGTCTCTTTGAGAAGTTAATTTTAATTTATTAATCAAAAACTAGTTTCATTTTTCAAACAGTTAGAAGGAATTGCACGATTTGAGGATAAATGTTTTTTTTTGACAGGTGGCTGGAGCTGATGTGTTGAAACGACTGCGTTTTCCCACGAATTTAGAGGAGTTTCACACGGCGGATTTCATCATCGAAGCGATTGTGGAATCCGAAGACGTTAAGAAGATTTTATTCGCTAGATTGGACGAGATTGCGAAGAGTTCTGCTATTTTGGCTTCAAACACGAGCTCCATTTCCATCACGCGTTTAGCGTCTTCTACAACTAGGCCGCATAAGGTATTTCTTAGTTAACTTTCCAGGTTTTGAACAAACTTCTTCAGAAACATTTGTAAATAAAAAAATAGTAAATTATACTAATTTTCTAGATGGAAAATTATCATTTAACATATTTTTTTTCTCTTACATCTACCTTAGAAATTTTTAATGATAAAATTACATGTTTTTTCTTGTTGAGACATGCTCTGTAACTAGGTAAACTTTTAGAAAAGTGAAATCTTTGTCTAGTTGTGGCTGAAGGATGAGTTTTGAAAGAATTGTGTAAGCACCGAGTAAGGTTTGTTTGCGGATAACTCTGCGATGATAGTAAAAGTATAGAAACAGAGTGTGCGGAGTTATTGGAGGATGCTGAGTTATTAGATTATACAGGATTCATCTGCAGAAAACTCTGCAATGAGTTATCAGTCAGTAAAAGTATTGTAAGAGCGTCTGGCGAGTTATTTGATTATATAAAATTTTGAGTATCAATATATAAAAGTGAATATAATAGTTGTTACACTATCTTTTATTAAGTGATTTGGGTTGATAAAAAGTATTCTTGTAGATGGTGTCAGTAGCTATGTAATATGAATTCGAATCCGAATAACTTTTGTTAAGGAGATGCATAATTTAATGTTTTTAGGATGAGTGAGTCTTATTGTTTTGTAAAAATTTTAAACTCTAATCTTATATAACCCACTTCTTTGGACCTTTCTTTAAATAGCTAATTGTAGTACTCATTTTGAAATGATTGAAGCACAATGTTTAATATTCAGTTATAAAAATTGAACATAATGTTTAGTGCCCATTTAAAAAAAAATGAAACAAAATATTTAGTGCTCATTCAAAAATTTTGAACGAAACTGTTTAGTGTTCATTTATAAAAGTTTAATGTAAATCTATAGTGATTAATCTCTTGTGTAGATATGTCTACAACATTTAGTATAAACCCAAGAGGGATTAAATGCTTTATATAGATTGATGTACAACATTTAGTACCAAACATGAGAGATTAAGCTCTTCTGTATAAATTTGTGTGCAACATTTAGTCCAAACCAGGGGTAATTAAACTATTTGTATAAATCAGGGTACAACATTTAGTATAAATCAAGAGCGATTAATCTCTTAATATAAATTGTTGTACAACTTATAGCTATTAAATTCTTAATTTATATCATTGTAATAGTACAACTTATAACGATTAAACCCTTGATATAAATCTTTGCACAATTTATAGTACAATTTAGAGTAATTAAACTTTTAGTACAACTTAAAGTAATTAAACTCTTAATATAAATAGTTGTACAACTCTTAACAATATACTACAACTTTTAGTACAACTTAGACCACTCATCTATGTTTTTGATAAAGTAGCATTCTTTCATTGATTTTTATATAAAAAGTTGCATAAGATTTGACCTTACGGGATGTGGATGTGTCCCTTAAGGCGTGGGAGCGACTCTTAGGTAAAATATTGCACTCGAGATTCGACCATAGGTTGTGGTTGCATCCGCATATCCGTAGAAGACTCGCTCTTGTAGAAAAGTGCACATAGCTCAATTTACATGTGTGTGGGAAATGCACTCTTGTAGAAAAATGCATTAGAGATTAAACCAAGGGCTATGGCTCTACCCATGTGGGTGTGGGAGACGCACCCTTGTTGAAAATTGCACCAGATATTTGACCATACGGCTGTGGTTGTGTGCACATATGTGTGAAGGACACACTCTTATAGAAAATTACACCAGAGGTTCAGTCTGTGTTTGTGTCTACATGGCTCTCTAAGAAGCACACTTGTAGAGATTGGACCAGAAGTTCAACTATAGGACACTAAGGGTAGTTTATATTTATCTGATAACCCACCTAGATGACTTTTAAGAAGAAAATCATGACAGAGCCGTAGAAACTCAAAATTGGACCAACTTATAGTATATAAGTAGGGTTTAAACCTCATATTTTAAAAAAAATCTAGAAGAGCAAGAACTTTGAGAAAATATTAAGAGATGTTTTCGTAGTTTATTGATACAAATTAGAAATATTAAGCAAATAAAATTTATTGAATAATTTTATTTTATATTTATGTATTTTGTTGGATCTCCTTATTCCACAGAAAATTCACGCTAGATTTTCTTTCTTAGTTTCTATGAAACGATTTTTCTATTAGTTTTTTATAAAATGTTTTTTCTATTAGTTGTGTTTAAATCTATATTCAGTACAAAATCGGCTCAAGAATTAATACATTAGTAACCGTCAGTTGCAAATTGGAGAGTGTCTTATTACACACTGATTAATTGCTTAATTTTGACTTGTGTACAAACCATAAATCCTTAAATTTATTAAGGATATGTCTCTATTTTTCAGTTAAGATACTTCAGGCTGAAAAAACTTAGTTGTGCTACGTACAAAATTTAACATAAATAATTAATACAATAGATGATCATTATTCAATAATTAAAACAATAAAATTATGTTTTATATTAAATGATTGATGAGATAAGAATATGTGTAACTTAAGATATATATATATATTAAGAAATTAACTTAATTTTTCTCAGGTGATTGGAATGCATTTTATGAACCCTCCGCCTGTGATGAAATTGATTGAGATTGTACGAGGAGCAGACACTTCTGACGACACATTTGCTGCTACGAAAGCATTGTCAGAGAGGTAAGAATGTTTGATTCCCCTGTTCTAGGTTCTCAGTTTTCCCTGTGCATTTTGTTTTTCTCTGTATAAAATGTTCAATCTTAAGATATTAGATACCATTCATGGTTAAGAGGTTTATGTACCTGGTTGCCTCCGTGACCATTCTCTTTGAAAAATGTAAATGTGAATAGGAAAAAGTTAACCCCCGTGCGCGTACGGTAGAATTGGAATTATTGAAATTGAGTTCATCCGTAGCAAGGATACGAGTAGTAATTGTTTTGAATAAGATATTGGGAGAAGTAATAATTAAGTTAAAAATAATTAATAGAAGAAAAGTAGAAAAAAATAAATTGAAATATGTAAAAACATAATAATATATTTAATATTTTTAAAACTATTTCTTTCTTATTTCTCTTCTCTAAACACAAAATTTTCGTGCATCCTTCTTTCCCAAATTTCTCACCTACTAAATAAGATTATAGGAAGCTTTAAGGAAATATATGACGTATAGACCTGATTGGTCGAGAAAAGAAAAAAAAAAAGTAGATACAAATAAAATGAATTAGTGAGAAATGTGGTAAAACAAAATGAAGACAAGAGAAAATTCAAAATATGTTATAGAGGAGTAAAGGAGTACTTATAGGACACCTATCATTTAGTTTCTCTTTCCTATTTACATCTCATCAAACATACAAACTAAAAATCATTCTCTCAATTTTTTGTTTCCTAGATTATATAAATATGATAAGTGATTTGACGTAATAGGATGAGAGAAATAAATTAGTTTTGACAAGATGTTTGATCCATATAGTTGTATAAATATCATCACTCAGAAATTTAATATCTGATTCCCTTTGTACATTTGCTGTGTTGTGAATGTGGACTAATTGTGTAGTTTTAATATCGAAGTAGCAGCAGGACAAAATTCACTGTCATAATATCGTCCTTTTAATTCTGTGTTTGTTCAATATGCAGGTTGGGCAAGGTAGTAATTACCTCCCAGGATTATTCAGGTTTCATAGTGAATCGAATCCTTATGCCTATGATAAACGAAGCCTTTTTTACTCTCTACACTGGGGTTGCAACCAAAGAGGATATTGACACAGGAATGAAGCTAGGTACTAACCATCCAATGGGTCCTTTAGAGCTTGCAGACTTCATTGGGTTGGATGTATGCTTGTCAATACTGAGAGTTCTTCATACCGGTCTTGGAGACAATAAATATGCACCATGTCCTCTCCTTGTGCAATACGTTGATGCTGGTAGACTTGGAAGAAAGCGAGGTATTGGCGTGTATGAATATAGTGAAGAGCCAAGGTCTACAAAGTCATCTCTCTAAATTTTTTCTTTTCGTGTGGAAGAATAGGTCTTCAAAACCTCATTTTTCCATGTGTCTGACTGTGGGGTTGGTGCAGACTGCTCAAATAAGCTCTGTATTACACAGACAGACGAAAGAAAGTTGTAGCGAATGATTGTATAATATAAAGGTAAATCTTGTTCGTGGTCTCTTTGTATTGCAGTATGTACACTGTATCTCCTATTTAAAATTAATTATATTTTTGGATAAGCCAATTTATGTTGTGCAGTTGTTTTCTACACGATGCACGATACAAATTGTTTATGGTTTTTAATAAATTGTTGATATACTAATAATATTATTTTTTATTTTAAAATTTATTTATTAAATAATTTTTTTCTCTTTTCTACATACCAAAAACATCTCTTATATAATTATATTTTTATTTTTCTTAACAATAATAAAAATAATGTTAATAATTGTTTCATGCAAGATAAATGTGGAGAATTATTTATTTTATTTTTTATTAGTTTGTTAAAATGGAATATTTTATTGTTAAAATATTTATAACTTATGTTATTAATTTTAAAAATTTAATTAAAAATATTATTTTTAAATATTTATTTTTGTGATAACAAATTTAATATTTGTTGAAAAAAAATCAGATATTTCATAATATTTATAAGATTATTTTTTAATATTTATCAAAAAAAGTTTGTTAATATAAAAGAAAAAGAGAAATCTTAAGAGTTTTTTTTTTAGTTGTACTAGTATGTGACTTAATTGTATCTGCGAAAGAGAGAAAAAATATTTAATAAATAAATTTAAAAAAGATAATAAGAACATTATTGGTATATTAAAAATATATTAAGGGTAGGAAATAATATTATTAGTATATTAAAAATATATTAAGGGTAGGAAGTAATTTATATCGTGGCGAAAATAATTACTTTTATGCTGTTATCAACAAGTCAAAGTGATTGTTTAATGTGTAAATTGACATGTTACTAACTTTACACACGAATGCTTCATTTTGTAGAGAGATGAAAAATGTAGGATAAAAAAAGAAAATAAGAAAAAATAAATGTAAGAAACAAGTGGAAATGTAACCGGTTTGATCGGAAAGAAATTAGTGAAAAATTATTGTATATATTATCTATTATTATAATTATAAAAGTAAAAAATTATCCATAATTGATTATGATGGATCCATAACCATGTCCTGTAATCAATTATTTGTGTTTATCAATTATATATAAAAAACACAAAACACTATTATTAACATAATGAATTATGTGTTTAACATAATTATATTGCATCTTGTATCTAGTTGCAGTTCATTCTTTTTTTTTTTCTTTTTCTTTCTCTCTTTTGATTGCATTCCAATGTGGTTTTCCCTAAAAATCTCACCTTCAACACACAAAAATCTAGAGCAATATAGTCAACTATTCATTCTTTTCAAATAAGTGCAAATCAACTTAAACAAATTCAACTTTACCTCTCAAATCCCCTTGAATTATGAAGAAAGAGTAATAAGCAACAAAAATCATGGCTAGATGAACTCATAAAGGGTGAACTTAGAATAAAAATAGGTGTAAATTCTTTTTTATTTGAATAATGTCTTAGTAGACTTATAATTGAAATTGGCTTCACATGTAACACATGCATGAGAGGCGTCATATGAAGAGTACAAGAGAAGCTTGTATAAAGACCCTGTTACAAAAAGTATCTAGGAAGTTCGTTTACATTTAATTTGAGATGTACTAACTTATCATTTAGCTTGTAATTTTGGTTATTAGAGCCTTACAAAAGCTATGTCTATAGTATCTAAGTTAGAGTAAGCTTTATTTACATTTCATTTAGCACACATTAGAATTTGAGTTGGATAGAGTATATGAGAAGCTATCCAAGGATATAAATATAGGAACAACTGATTTCAGAAAGAGAGTTAAAAAGTCTAAACTCAATTCACAAACAAGCATATCGGTTAATACAAAAGAAATGAGCACAACAAAGCAAGATTTTTATACTTGTTCATATCAACTTTTGGATTATGTCTAATTTTCTTTTAAGCAAATTATTTAAGAGATTTCATTAATTAACACAAAATTATAGTAAATATACAAATCTTTCCAAGTTATACGAATATACAAATCTCTTCAAGTTATATTAGTTTTAATCTTCAAATACCACTCAAGTTATGAAAGAAAACTCTTAAAAGAAGCACAGTTAAAACTCACAATAGTTCACTTTACAATAGTGATAGATGACAAAATTTTTGGCACTCACACACTCTAAAATATAAGAAATATAAAACACTTTTTTTGACTTTATTTTTATGTCTCGGTCAATCTCAAATTTTCTCTTTTTATTGGTGTATGTTCAACTTTGACATGTTCTTTATATAACTTAGTGAAAGAAAACTGTTTGAAAGTTTAGAACTTCAAGAGCTGACGTTTTACAAAAAAAAAAAAATATATATCTCCGCATAACTTTATCTTCTTTGTTGTAAACACTATATGAAAACTCTTTATGTGAAATTAGTTTTGAACTTCAAAGTTTAATCTGCTAAAAGAAACTATTAGAAAGCAAATATAATATTTTATATTGAAAGTAGATTAAGCATAATAAAGATTTTGAAAACTTTCTTTATAAGATATTGCATTTGAGTGTTAGATTTTTAAACTTTCTTTATAAGAACGTTAGATTTTGAGAACTTTCCAAACTCATAATTTTTAGAAATTGATTAACACCTATAGAATCTTTGATCTCAAAAACATTTAATTAAGATTTAAACACAATATATTAGTGAATATTCTTCGGAGCAAATTTGAAAATTTTTTAGTTTCGTAAAACTTCTAATAGCTTGTTTTAAACATTGATCATGAAAATGTTTAATTAATATTAAATGCAGTTCAATAATAGAAAACAAAACAATAAGAACCATTGAAAAAAAGAAAACACATTCATTGTTAGCTCTAGCATAAGGAACCTCTATGCTTTAACTAAGACTAGACCCTTTGATGCTTTGATGAAGACTAGACTCTCAAATGCTTTGACGAAAACTATATTGTCTAACGCTTTGACAAAGACTAGGTCGTTTAATGCTTTGGCAAAGACTAGATCGTCTAACGCTTTGATAAAGACTAGGTCGTTTAATGCTTTGACAAAAACTAGACTGTCTAACGCGTTGAAGACTTTACCATCTAATGCTTTGACAAATACTAAACTCTTTAATGCTTTAAGCAACTTATCTCTGCACATGAAAGAATTTCGTTAGAGAACACTTTATAACATATGGTGTTTGTTATTATCAAGACCACATATGATATTCGTTATTATCAAAACCACATAGAATGTTTATATTCATAAGACCATCTAATAGGGTCTTAAACTGTCTATAGGCTAAACCATTTAAAGGTGACTTAAACCATCTAGTGCTTCAACAATTTCTCTTTTTTTTATGATTATAAACATTATATAAGTATTGATTAATCATAATATATCTGAGTTATAAAGAGAATATCATATATTAGATGCGCACAAAAAAATATTAGATATTATATATCAAATTTATATCCGTTATAAAAATATGTATGACAATTGATTTAGCATATTTCTATATTAGATAAAACAAGTAGCAAGTATGGGACCATTGTATTAGAGTTGCACAACAACAAAAACATAGTAATAATGTTTAATATATAAAAAAAACATTGGTTTCCTATTTATTTTATATTTATCACTATGCTATGTATTTGTATACAAGTTAATCCATCATATGGTATTGGTGCTGGGAAAATCGAGGGGGAAATTCATGGAAGATCAAACAACAATGAGAATTAAGCATTACTTACATAAGGAAATATCACCATCTTCAACCCAAAACCTTAAGACATTAGGTTTGTAGATCTCTTTCTTATATGTTGCTCAACTTACTCATTTCTATTTAATGTGAAACTAGACTCATATTTAAATATCTAACAATTGGTTTACATAATGTTTTTCTATATTCATTCTTACCTTTTCTCCCATAAACCTATAATAAACCTTTCTTTCTGAAATCCCATAAATCCATCTTTTTCTAATATTATTTTTTATAAAATTATATCTTTATACCATCTATAGTATGATATGGTAGGACAAAATAAATTTACTAATTGACTAACTTATCTTTCTTTAAATATGTTTAGGTCTCTTATGAAACTTTGAATTATTAAATTAATTATGACGTATTCTTTATTATTTTCACTTTTTACACTATTTATTATTACTAGTTTTTCTTGTTATGTGCAAAGGTTATCCCAACAGCCTTTTAATTGGCAAGTGAGTCATTGTATTCTGGCTATTGTTATGAACTTATCACCACATCCCTTAGTTTTATAGGATGTAGCTCCTATACTCATTTCACAATTGTTAAATCTAATATGATTTCTTCACTTAATCTAGATTCTATTTTGTTATTTTATTTCCTGAGAAGTATTTTGGACTAGTTCTCCTCTTTCTTCAAATTGCACATTCATAAGGATAGGTCGGTTATACTAATTCTTAATTTTGGGATATATCCTTATTTTATTAAGTTCTAAAGTATTTATGTAGTTTTTATTTAAATCTTCTAACTTTTTTTTTAACTTCTCTACTTTTACATCATTATCACTTTTGAGTTTTAATGAATCTAATTCTTTTTGTGAAACATTAAAAAACTTATATATGGGTTTTACAGGCTGTTTATCTATTTAAAGGAGGGCTGGATTGTCAGATTTTTTTATTTTAGTTAATTGTTTTGTCATAATTTCTAAAATTGCATTTGAATAATTAATTTGTGAATATAATTTTTTTATATTTTTTGTTTTTATATGTCTTAATATCTTTATATAGATTAGCTTCTATTTCTATGTCTTTTGAGGATTGTATCTTGTATAGGAGGATATTTTGATTCTATTAGGTCATTATTTATTATTTTCCATATATTGTTACTTTTCTAGTGGGTAAACTTCTTTTTTATTGAATGGATATTTAAGTTATTATCCTTTGATTATAACTTTTAAACCAATTAAAGAGGTACAAATTTATTTTGTTTGCAATCATATAGTTATAAAATTATGTCCTAAATTCTTCTATTTTTTTAGAATATGTTTTAAAATACCAATTTCTTCTATCTTGATTATATTCTATTTCAAAGTCTTTTTTTATCTAATTTTTATTTATTTTGAAGGGTTTTTCCTTTTTTTTAAAAGTGTTTAGTATTTGAGAGGTGGTAGGAAAGTATTGTGAAGATTTCGATTTTTTAGATTCGAATATAATGGTTTACTAACTACATGAGTAATGTTATCTAATCCTCTTAAATCTAAATTTATTGTAAAATTATTTATGAAGTGCCCAGATGTTTGTCCTTTATAAATTATTTCTGGTTCCTTTACTTTTAAAGATGTTGATATGTTTATCTTTTAAACTTATACTCGTACCATGTTGGACTATTTCCCTTATTTGAATATTATAGATTTTTGTTTCTTTTGTATTTTTTAATTTTCATTCTTATGATATTCTTCTTACTACTTCTTCGTGACTTAACCTTCTTGAGATTTGAACCGATAATTTTCTAAAATTTACTTCAACTAGTATGGTCTCATCTTTAGGAGAGAACCTTAATACTTTGTAATTATAATATATTTTAGTAACTTTATAATAGACCTAATAATTCATCTACTATATCATCTAAAGTTTGAACATATAATTTTATAACATTTCTTGTTTTATCATTTTTTATGTTCATGGAAAGATTAGGATAACAATTAAAAAAGGTAAGATCAGGAAGGTTACTTTCTAATATTGTTATTATTAAATCATTAAATTTTTTAAGTTTTATATCTCTTAACATTATTAAGATTGCATGTTTACTCCTAATTTGTAATTGGGTTTCGCAGCATATTAGTCCTAAATGAATAAAATTATATCAATCTCTTATACGTGGATCTAATAAAGATTGTTCTAAAATATTAATAATCATATTGTTTTTTGTTTTTGGGTAACTATATTCTGCTATATGAACTTCATTGAGGACTAGAATTTAAGTTGTTTATATACTTTACATTTTTTTACTATCGTTATTGATCAAATATATAAAAAGTTTTCTATTTCAGCTATTTGTAATTTTTTATTGTTTTTTGTATTAGTTGAGGAGGAAGTCTCTTGTTGCATAGTTCCAACTATTATCTGTTTAATTTTATTTCTTAATCCTAAATTACTCAATGTTCTAAGAAAATTTGATATTCTAATTCTTTATCTAGTTTTCATGTTGCGGGACCACCTTTGATCAACGGTTTTATTACTTCAGAATTTACCACCAAAATCAAGGCTGACCAATATATATACACATTTCAGTTTATCACTTTAGTGATATAGTTTTAAGACACAAAATAAACAACTAACAATTATAATCTAAGCAACGTAATGGCTTACTTTATGTAATGTTTGTTCTAATATTATAACCTTTTTATAATATACTATTTTCCAACCATACCTTCGGGGATTTGTTAATCTTTCCTCAGATGTAATATATTGGTTTAATTTTTTCTTATATTCTCTAATAAGTTCATATACATTCTTGGTAGGATGCGAATTTCTTGTTCTGAATCTTAATACCTTGTTATTCCTTAGACTGGGTTGTGATAAGATAATCTAAGCATTTGAGCATGTATAATGATAATGATAATTCTAATAAATGAATTTAGTGTATTATGGTAACTTTAACTATTACTTTTGCATTATGACTGTAAAAGAGTATGTTAACTTCAGAATAAATATTCTTTTAATTTCTTCAAGCACATATCCTCTTTATACTAGATTTTTGCTACTTGTCTTTATGATAAAAAAAACATATAAGCTCGTTAAAATATGAAAGTTCTCTAAATTTTGCTGAACATAAAATACGTACACTCTTTACCCTTCGAAGGGATCAATACCTTATTCTTATAACTTTTCGGTTTTGGCTGAACTCCAAGAAAAAAACTAAGGCTTTATCAGTTTGTTACTTTTAATCATGTTGGTGGACAAGCTTTTATCAATTTTGTATCAAGTCAATTGTGAATATTCCGCCGGTGGCGATTTTGATCCAGTTGAGCCAGGGGCGATTGTAACGATTTTATTTATGGTACTTTTATTTGTGATGATGTTGATCGTGGTGCATTTATTCATGGCAATTTTATCTGTGATGATTTTTATCATTTAATTTTAATTTTTATTCGTGGCATTTTTAATCGTGGTAAGTTTTATTCGTGAGGATGGTGACGCTGAGCAGAAGTCAACCTGAATAAATTATTAGTAAAAAAAATATTATTGAGAATAACGTGACTTTGGTAAAATCTCTTGAAAAAAATGTAAAAAAACTCAAAGAAAAAGAATGTCATCCTATATTTTTTAAGTATGAAAATCAACTAAAATAAAAGCGTAATAGTGGTGTTTTTATTCGTGACAATTTTAATCATGACAATTTTAATTGTGGCACTTTTATTCATACCATTTTAATTGTTGAGTTTTTTATTCGTGGCAATTTTAATCCAATTGAGCTGGTGGTGATGTTGAACGGTAATCAATCTGAAAAAATGAGTAGTAAAAAAAGTCTTATTGAGAATGAGACGACTTTGTTAAAACTCTTTGAGAAAAAATGTAAAAAATTTAAGGAAAAAGAGTGTTGTTATGTGTCTTTAAGCATGCATATAAACTAAAATAAAAGTGTAAATTTGCTGTATTCAAAGTCCGCGGATTAAGTCTTTAGTCTATATTATATTCCTTGATCTACTATTTCTTGTATTTTGTAAGGTCTCACCAACTTTGGGGAGAATTTGTTTTCCAACTAACTTAGTTGTTCCTAAATTTTCTTCGAATTGAAAACAAAATAGATTGAGTTCAAAAGATGGGAGGAAAAGTGAATTAAACTTTTAAAACTTTTAGAAAATATAAGAATGATTATTTTCAATCAAATCAAATAATTACAATATTAACAACTAATTTGATGGTCAAGATTCAGATCAGACAATCACAATGTAGGTTAAACGATTAAGACATACCACAAGAATTTAGTTTGTATTCACTCATTAGAAAGCAAAAAATTGATCAATTATGACTTTCAGTCAATCACAATTTATGAATTATCACTGAAAAACAATTGATTGAGTCATAGATATAATCAGATTTTTATTTTTATTCAAATAGTATTTTAATTAGGTTCAAACCAAATCATATTAACGATAGAAAAAAATGTAGACGTAAATTTATACTAGTTCACTCTTTTTTAAGTGACGTATCTACTTCTTTTGCCACACCAAAAGAGATTTTACTAACCAAAAATTAATACAATTCAATTATATAAGACACACTAAGAAACCATTGTTGCATTGCACCGACAAGAATAAGAAAATCATAGTGCAACACCATACCACACCTCTAACACTAGTAGAAAAAAGACATTTAATCGCGGTTGTATAAGGATTACAAGCACGGTTGCGCAACCGTGATGGATGTAACCATGATAAAAAGTACTGAAGATACCAACGCGGTTGTACAACCGCGATGGAAAATATAACATACCATCGCGATTCTTCAGAAACCGCGTTAAAAAATAGCTCATAATGTACTAAAATTATAAAAACAAACTGGCACATACCAACGCAGTTGTAGAGGGGACCGACACGTAACTTTTGAAGGCTGAAAAAACCTCTACTGTTTTAAGAAAGTATGATCTCCCATGAATTACCTTTACGGGTGTCACTTTCAGAGGGATTGGTCTATCAGAAACGAAAACAAAACCAGAGAGAGAAAACCATAAACTAAGAAAATCAAAAAGACATGAAAAACTAGGGAATGCAGTATCTCAGACCTAGCAACTCAAAAAGCTATGATTTCAAATTCAACCATAATGAAATCTTCAAACAAAAGGCCATCTCAAAAGTGTTGAACTGAGACCAATGGATTTGATTGACACCCCCAGAAAAATAAACAAGGAACAATAACAAAAAAAAAAAGAAAAACAAAATAGTATCATCAACACTCCTGTAGCCATTGTACTATTAGACAAACCAAACCTGCGTGTATCGTTCAAAAAATTGAAACGTTAGATGATGCAGAAGGAGAGAGGGAGAGAGAAACATGCAAAAATAGGAAAAGATTTGATCTTTAACTGATTCAATGACCAAACATGACATAGCATATCTGAAGCGGCCAGTACCATACCACCCAAATCCTCACCAAACATAGAAGTTAAAAGGAGAAAGAAAACTAAGATTAAAAGCACCTAATCTAGTCTTAAATATGTATATATACAAGAAGTTGTTCTTGATGGGAGGGTTGAGGATTTGGGTTGGGTTTAGTAATACAACTCTAAACACCTGACACAGTGGGTATAGAAGTACTTTCTCTTGATCTTGAAGCAGAAGGGCAAGAAGCAGAGGGGCAAGAAGCAGAGCTTGGACTGGATCTCAACATCCATGGATTGAACTTTGGCTCCACAGAAAGGACAGGAACCAGGGGCCTGTTGTCTCATGAGTTCCTTCTCTTGCTCTTCGCAAATGTACACAAACCACAAAAAGGACAGACCTTCTTAGTGGTGGTGGTGGTGGCGGCCGAAATGGTGAAACCTCGAGGAATGGCGAAATGGCCCAAGCAAGACCACGAGGAAGAATGAAATGGTGAGACCGAGAGAGGAAGAATGACACTACTCGAGAGAATGAGAGAAAGACGAAAGTGAGAAGGAAAACGCGCAAAAATCCCTAAGAAAGGGATATGAACGCGGTTGTTAGTGTAACAACTGCGTTCGTATCCTCTTACAAAATAATTTAAAAATTGTTTTGCAGATACCAATGTTTCCAGAACCGTGTTGGTATCTCCCTGCAGTTTTCAATTTTAAAATATTTGTGTCTTACCATCGTGATTCTCGCATCAACCGCGCTGGTATAATTATAGTTAATTTCAAAAATGTGACCGCGTTGTTTTTAATTGCGGTTCCATCTTAACTGCGATGATCTCCTGTCGTGGAATGTGTTTTCTCTACTAGTGTAATTACAAAAAAGTACATCCAAAATAACTAAAACAAAATTACAAAATTATAGAGCCAAAGAATTCTAAAATCAAATAAAGCAATAGGTTCAAGAGAATATTAGAAAACTCCCTACGTAATGCAAAAAATTTTCTCTCTCAAAAGTGAATTTAGAAAATATTACATTATAAATTAAAAAAAAAAGTTATTTATAAAATGTATATTGTTTATTTCTATTAAAATAGAGAAATAAGTATAGAATTAATTCCCTTGTATAAAAATACACATAAAGGAATGTTTATTTATAGATGATAAAAATAACATAAACAGTAACAAAATAACAGAGAACATCGGCTAAACCCGTTATATTCAACAATTTTAATCAATTAAACCTTTAATGGAGTCAATTGATTTCATTTAAGTTTGATTAATTGATCATATTAAACATTTAACTTATTAAAAACAATAGCATAAGTTTTCAAAATTTCCTTTATGAATAGATTTTTAAGAAAGAATCGTTCGTTTAGTTTTTTAATGAATCACACTAGTAGAAAAACAGCCTTTGTCGTCGGTTTTGAGAGGCTTTTTTCGTCGATTTTTGACCCGACGTTGACCCAGGAGACGTTGAATCAGACGTCGGTTTTTAAACCGACGTAGTTATTAGACTCACCACGTCGGTTAAGACAACTAAACCGACGTAGTGATTGGCGGACACCCACGTCGGTTGAGTTCCCAGAACCGACGTGGTATATGAAGAGTTTCCGGAAATGGAACTGTACTCGAACTACATACAATAGGAGATCAATCCAAGATTGCAACCGTACTTCGGACGAAAGCGAAAGCGAAAGCAGACAAGTCTAATTCCTAAATCGAAGAAAAAAAAAACTCGAAACTAAGATCTAATTAGTTAAAGCGACAACAAAAAACCCAGCGATGAAGACCCAGTTAAGAAGTTGAAGAGCAAAACAAAAGGGCATGAGAAAAATCGCACCTTACTTTGGGCGCTTGAGGCGAGGCAACAGTGGCAACATTTTCAGGAAAGTGCTCGACTTTGCACAGCGGATGAGGGTTGGGGTGCTGGAAGTTGATCTCGTCATGGATGGCAAAATGGGAAGGAAAGTGGGTGGTTGGGAAGTGCTACTGGGGTGAGGGGCAAAATAGTCTTTGTGTAGAGGAGGAGGAGGAGGGTGAGGAAGAAATGCATGCGGTGGGTGGGAGCGGAGAAGAAGGTCGATCTGGTCGCGGATGAAAGGGGCCTTGTGAGAGAGGTCTAACCCTAGTTTAGCCTCGAGCTGTTGTACGACGGCGTTTACGGTGGTTATGGAGTTTGGGTCAGAGTGACGCAGCAGAGACTCCACCCCTTTTGCTATATCCTGGTCGGACACCATTCTCGTTCTTGTTTCTTCACCACCTTCATATACC
>Ga0099825_1001686_pt1 | contig 28612 bp, 11 predicted proteins | sample SiratroredBW_FD_76838 | JGI IMG/M metagenome (GOLD analysis project Ga0099825, IMG submission 76838) | Root nodule microbial communities of legume samples collected from California, USA - Siratro red BW | ecosystem: Host-associated > Plants > Roots > Nodule | place: USA: California | collected...
AAATTAAATAAAAAAAAAATTAAACTTAATTAAAAAAAAATCCCCACAAAAAAAAAAAAAAAAAAAAAAAAAAAAAAAAAAAAAAAAAAAAAAAAAAAAAAAAAAAAAATTTAAAAAAAAAAAAAAAAAAAAAAAAAAAAAAAAAACTGTTAACTTAGGGTGTGAGCTTTGCTATAGGCTATTGATGTGTAAAATTGTAGCAGTATGTATTGGTTTCTTGCTTCTATCTTACCCATATATAATGGGGAGAAAACGTGTATCCAAACATGCTATTAAGCTATTCTTTTAAACTAAAATGGAATGACTATTTGTCGTTGTTTACATAGCTTATAGTAAAATGGAACTTGATGACTATACTTCATATCCAACTTTGTTCAACATCTCTAATCTTCTTCCTCTAACTTTTGGCAATATAAAATAAAACCAACTTGTAATCAATGCTGTAAATGGCAGGAGCGCCATATGCCATAACATGGCTGAATCTTTGTTTTCTGCCATGGTAAGACATATGCAATGCTGAATGATCGCTTTGCTTTTATCCTTTTCACTCACAAAAACTAAAGATTAAATTCTACTTTTAGTCCTTTTATGTTTAATTTGGTATTTTATCTTTTAAACTTTTCAATTTAGTATTTATTTTATATTTCATGTTCCGTCATTATATAAAAATTAGAAAAAATTGCAAGTTTCCATTTCTATGGTTTAAAACTGCCAATAACTATTTTAGCTTTTAACAAATATAAACAATTTTTTGGTGGTTTTAAACTACTTGAGATTACTATTAACACATTACCAATAACCCTTTTCAAATTTCCCTCTTGTTCTCTATCACTATCTATTCTCTGCATTCTTTCTTTCTGACACCAACAAACACAGAGATAATTTTTTTTTTTTGACGCCACTGTTCAAAAACTATATTCACTTATCAATGTATAATCACTCAATGGAGAGAAGATAGCCTCCATTGCTGCTCCACAAAGATCCCTCCCCTTTATTAAGTCAACCAAGCACTTCTTTAGTCCCTTCAAACCCCCTTCTTCTCCCTTCCCTCACCAATGCTCAAAAAAACATGTATCCTTTGCTACTTGAAATATAAGAAAGCTCGTACTAAATTATTTTAGCTTCCCTTCTTTTTGGTCCAATAGTTACTTTAGCTTTTAATCTTTTTGATGGTTTTAAATAAGTTGCAATTGCTACAAACACATTACAAATAGCCCTTTTAAACTTCTCCTACTTTTCCTTTTCTCTATCGGTTCTCTTCATTCTTTCTCTGACACCAACAAATGTAGACAAGAGGGCCTCTATAGTTGCTCCAACAAGATCACTCCTCTCCCCAATGCTCCAAAAAAATACATGCATCCTACAACAACCTTGCGGCAGCCTTATTAAAACTCTATAGTTGACCACCTTCTAGGTAATACAGTCAAAGATTCAGCCAATCTCAATGTAACCTATATTCCAGACTTTCACCTTACCAGAAAGAACTATTACTAGAGAGGTGAGATTAATTGAGACCATGGTAGTCTTAGATCATGCAGTAATTTCTCACTAAGCACAACACATGGTAATGCATAACTTATGACACAAAACACCATGCATATAAATGGTTGAAACAGAACAATCCAAATTTGAACACGGATAGAAAACACTGTTTGAATCAATAACATTCACATGTATACTTTAAAATCATGATCACAAATAGAACTATAGACTCCTTACCTTGACTTTTTCGTCATCCTGATCCCAACTGAAAGATGCTAGTGTGGAATAGTTCAGTGCATGCGAAGGCGACACTTTAGTTCCTGTTGAAATCGGTGCAGGAATCTGCGGAGCACTCGCAGCATGTGCCTCCGATGATATCTGCAAAATCACCTCACAAATTTTCACAAGGAATTAGAAACAGTGAACAAGGAATGCTAAATCGAGTAAATTTGCATTGTGTGTATAGATTGAGAACCTTTTCAAGGTTTAGAATTTCGGAGGAGAGTAACGAGAGGGTTCGAGGTCTCTTGGCGATGCTATGGAGGTGGCGAAGCTCCTCCAAATCCAATGTCAAGTCTTGTGCCATTGTTTCACTGTATTGGAATTGAAGTTACAAATTCAGATAACTATTCTTAGGACTTTGTTTTTCTTTTATAGTGGGGTTTGGAAAATGCTAGAACAAGCAACCGAAACGTCCTTGTATTAGGGGAAATTTGGGGGTTGTCCGTAATTCTTTATTAGGGTTTTATTACCGAAGATTCTAGAGAGATAGAGGATCCTGCGACCAGGTTTTGGTTTCCCGATATTACAAGATTACGGGCCTCATTTCACATTGGGCTTGGATCATAGTCTTTAAATTTTTAAATATTTCTTTTCATATTCACAACAAAAGCTATTTACAAATGCATTATCTACTGTTGATAGGAAAAACATAAAATCTGCACTTTCTATTTTGTATATAATGAGAAAGGTGGGAAAAACTTTATTGTCAGGTTCCTGTTAGTTGTTTAAAACTTTGTTAGTAATAATGGTAGATAATATGGAGCATCTCAGTATCTTTTGTTGGTGAATACGATCTGATACTTATTCTTAATAGCTATTAGATTATCTAATTAATTTTATAGATTTGGATATTATCTTAATGAGATTGTTTAATCATTTCTTTTATGTTTTAAGATTATGTCCTTGTGTATTATGGATCAACAGCCTATAAGCTAAGTAGAACTAGTATGTAGGTCATAATGGTACATAAAATATCTAACTCTATCTTATTATAAGTAATTTCACTTATTTTATTAGCATGTAAAAAGAGAAAAGGAATATAATGCACACCCTTGAACAGACAATACAAACCCTGATATAAAAGGAGAAGGAAAAACTAATCTAACTAAAGTTAATACAAGTATTATTAAGCTCTCTCTTTAATAAGAAAGTTAATTCTTGTTCTTGAACATGTTAAAAATAAGTTGCGAAAAATAAGTTGTGAGAGATTTGTTAAATATATCCACCACTTGATCTTTTAGTAATAAGTTTAATAAATTTTTATTGAGTAATTCCCATATATAATGAGAGTCTACTTTATTATTGTTGAATACCTTTTTTATGGAGACTAGGAATGAAACCGTGGACAAACATATAGTAGAGATGTTGTCCAAATAGTATCATAGTTGTACGAACCCATACAATTATCGTGCAAGTTTTAGTCCGGTGATTAGAATTTCGTATTCAACTTAATTATTGGATGTTTTGAAGTTGAACTGAACTGCTTACTTGAAAGTAATTTCATCAGAGGATTTGAGGATCACCTTAACTTTGCTTCCTTTCTTGTTTGAAGACCTATCTACACTGAGAGACCATCACTCATGTCTTTCTCCAAGCCATGGAAACTCAATGAGGAAGTCTATTGAGAATTGAGTCTTCATCGATCCTCTACTCTCTTATTTAAGTCCGAACTCAGATAATTTCACTAACCATATAATCATTCTACCAATAAGCTCGGCTTTTGTAGCATTTGATAGATAAGGTAATCAATGTGTATAATATTGTTGAAGTTATGGAAATAGAGTCTGAGTCTTCGTGTCAAGAAGATAAGAGATAGTACAAGCTTCTCGATAACTTGGTATCTTTCTTTGGTCGGTTGTAGAGTCTGACTGGTGAAATAAACATGATGTTGTTTCTTTTCATCCCTTTAAGGAGTTGGACTTATTTTATGTTACTCGGACTACTCATGCTTAAGATGGCTTCAACTCCTCTTTGGATTATCATGAACCCTAGAATTTTTCCCTCTGTCTTCTCTGAAAAAACATTTTTTTGGATTTAGGCACATGTTATGTGCTCTGAATTTGCTAAAGACTCTTTCTAAATTGGCAGGATGATTTTTAACCCTAGTTGATTTGACCACTATGTCATCAACATAAACTTCCATTGTTGATGAGGTTTTTAAAACATTATGTACGTGGAGTTGATATGTGGCACCAACATTTTTATTGTTGAATAACATGACTTTCTAGAATACATTTTAATTTGATTGTATCTAGAATATATATTGAGAAAATTGAGCAACTAGTATCTCACAGTGTTATGTATAAGTTGATATATGTTTGATAGAAGACATGTGTTTTTGGGACATGCCTTGTTCTAATCAATGTAATTGGTGCATATCCTCTATTTTTCATATTGATTTCTTTACCATCACCACATTAGCTAGCCATATGGTATACACTATTTCTTTGATGAAATCGACTTTCAACAACTAACTAGTCTTTGATTTACTACAAGACATCTTTCTTCTCTGAGCTTTCTCTTTCTTTGACCCGACTAAGAACTATAAGCTTGTGACACATGAAGTATGGATCAATACCGGATATGTTTGCTAGGCTTCATGCGAAGAGGTTGACATTGCAAACAATAACTCGTTCTACTTCGTTTCTCAATAATTAGTTGATTGTTTTACTCACCCTTGTGAATTGAGTGGGCTGAGAAGCAAGTTGGACTTTTGTAATGGGCTCATCAAAAGTAGGTCGGTTTTTTTCGAACTTAGTTATGGAATCAAGGTCTATTTCATCTTCTATGAAAGATGCTGGGAGTACTTCTTTGATATTATGACATTATTGAGTCGTGTCACGTTCTTCAAACAACTCTAACATTGGTATGTTTGGGTAGTACTATCAATGGAAGGAGCTTTGACGAAATATGTGATTACTTTTAAGCTTTTAGCATAGCACTCTCTGGCTACTTTGGATCGACCTTTACCATTATGATTGTACCATCCTCGGTAGGAAATTTCATAGTCATATATAACATAGAAACAATGACTATGAGTTGATTGAGTGTTTGATGGCCTATGAGGGTATTATAATATGTGACAGCTTCAACTAGAATATACTGAACTATTAATGTTTGGTATGCCTTGCTTATACCAAATGTTGTTAACAAGTCAACATAACCCTTTGTGTGTACTCATTTGCTAGTGAAGCCCAATAAAGACTTTGGGTAGGACTTGATAATCGAAGTGGAATATCAACCTTATGGAATGTCGTCCAGTATAGTACGTGATAGAGTTTCCTTTGTTGATAAGGACTTTTCTAACCCAGTTGGCTATGATAACATGATAACCATTGGGTCAACTTGATCAAGATCATTGATATAAAAATTCACATAAAAGTGATGGATAGGAGGGATTAGGGTGGTAGCAAGCTCATTGAGTTTATACTTTGGAGATGTCTCTTCTTTGTTGAGTTGGAAATACCTCAACCATTAAATCCCCTTACAATGGTGTTGATGGTCCCTCTGACTTCATTAGATTTTGATAGGGATGCTCTATTTGTTCTTGTTCAGACTAAAGTGTTGTTGTTTACTTTTGATGATTTCCTCTACCCTGACCTTAGTGACCGCCTCAGAAGCCTTGCACCACGTCATCCTCAACCTAGCCCAACTTGATCATTATGGACAAAATGTCAGAAGGTTCTAGACCATGCGAGCTCTTCAATGAGATCACAAACTTTGTAGCATTCTTTCGTGGTGTATTCCTAATTTTGGTGATAGCTACACCTTTTTCCTGTGTTGGCAAATAGAGGAGAAGGTGTAGATCGGGGTAGTTGAACTAGTTTGAGATTAAATACCTCTTTGGATGATGAAATCTCCACTAGCATTGAGAGGAGTGTACTTTTCATATTTGTTAATGTGTCTTTTCTTGAAAGTTTTTGTATTGGGAGCTAGGGTTGTGGACTAAGCCCTCACCCTTTTCCTAGCTTCTGAGTGCTCTTCAATGCTAATATATATGGCTGTGAGGGCTAATAGTGCATCCATATTGGTAAGTGGATCAACATATAAAGAGTTTAAAAAAGTCCCTATACGAAATCCTACTAAGAGAGAATGCATGGCCACAACTGGATACAAATTGAGAATATTAGTATATACTTTGATAAAATGGGTCATATACTAGGGGCTAGATGTCTTCTTGAGTGACGTGATGGAGTGAGGTCGAGCATGCGACCATCAATTTACAATCAACAAACCAAGTTGAGAACATCGCACAAGAGGTATCAAATAAGTCGATGAAATTCTGAAGCGAAAAGTAGTACCATTCCAAGACTAGTTCCTTTAGAGTAGTGGAAAACAACCAACAATTTAATCCTAAATCTTCACGAAAAAGGTTGGCCTGGGTGAGATAGGCCTCAATATGTGCCTCTGGGTCCAAGGAGTCGTCATACTTTTCAACACACAACCATTTCCATTTGTCGAGGAGTCAGACTTTCGTGGCTTCAAACATGAAGGGGTGAAAGCCAGCTAGGTCAACTCGCATTTCTGCCTTTAACTGGGGAGTCAACACAACTTTAAATGACATCTACTGATCACACACTCATGATTTCCTATGTGTGGTGAACTCTTGAATCTGGCCTACTAGTTGTGCCAAGTTGACAATTTTGCTAGGAGCTTAGGACTGACTTCTAGTCTGAATCTGTTGTGTTCGTGACTCTGTAGGTATCCTCTGTGGTTGAGTATCCCGCTCCAATCGGCTCGTTATCCTTGACAGGTTTCTCAAGGATAACAGGACAATACACAATGCCTTCTTTGTATGTTGTGGTTGCAAAATTTGCTCGAATTAGTATGTGGTCTGATCTTGGTGTATTATGACGAGTTGCTCTTGGGGAGCTTTCATCTTATCACAGTGGGTTTTCATCTTGTCATGGTGTTGATTTCGTAGAAGTTTTTGGTCCTTGTCAAACTTATCTTGCATGTTAGTGATGACACTTTAGACATTTGCCATTCTTCTGGAGAATATTCTCTATATAGCTTTGAAAGCATTAAGGGAAGATGGTTCCATCTTCTAATATGATGATGTTGGCACTATAGTTTGAATTTTAGTGAGTACCATAAGAGTGTGGTCTGGGAACCAAGATCCCATAGTGGGAACCAAATGTTTTTCCTGAAATTGAGTTGTAACTGTTTGAGGTGGATTGAGAGAAGCTTTGATTGAGTTGAATCTCTTTAGAATGGTTATTGAGCTTTGTTGATGAAGCGTCGGAGAAGATTATCTGATGTTCTAGTTAGTAAGAATTAAAAAAATATTTAAAAAGCATTCAATGATAAGAATAAGATTAAGTATTCTCTAAAGAATAAAACTATATTCATAAGTTTTTAAACTTAGGTTAATATTCAAATTATAATTCGTTATTAGGTATTTATAATTTTTGAACTTAGGTTAATATCTAAATATAAGTAAATATCCAAATATAAGTAGTAATACTTAAATTTTGATATTGGGTGACAAATTCAATAAAATGTTTAAAATTTGTAATTTTAGAACATATCTAATGTACATGCCGAAATATAGCTTCTAAAGAGTTTTAACAAACGTCTTCCACATCTCTTTGGTCTTTTATGACGAAAAAAAGGGGGAAAATCACTTAAAATCTGAGCAATCCTTTATCAATGTTCGTTATTTGGGTTCTTCTCACTTACAAGAGGTATTGCTTCTCCTAGTATCATATCTGAATGCTCATTTTCTTTATTTTATCAGTACAAACGAAGGGCTAAGCCTCTAAGAACAGTAGAAACTGGAAAAACGAAGGTCTCTCTTCAAGTAGAAGAATAGTTAGCCAGTGGCACTCTTTACCTCTGATCTCTTATCTTGTGTTTGCGTCATCAGAATAATCTGAAGCTGCTTTTGCAACTGTGCTTTTATTTGGTGGTTACAATCAATGATTCTACACACATTCTCCTTTTCGGCCTCCAGTTCCAACCTTCTCATTTCAGCAGCACTGATCTCAGAATTGCAAGAGTTGCCACTATTACTTTGAAGTTCCATGAAAGAGGACCTCAACTGAAAAAACCAAAAACACATGCCAATCCAAAAAAAAAAAACTCAGCAATCTCCAATTAACTCACATCATGCATTTTATCTTATTTCATGCAAATTCACAGCAAGAGAAACCGTTAACAGTTTTCATTTGAATTATACATAACATGTAATTACCAGGTTCACTCTATTCCTCAAACTCTCAACTTCCATTCTACATTTCACCACAAACCTCTCCGCAATTTCCTTGAATTCCCTCATTTCTATCCTCTTCGCCTCGTAAAAGCTCTCTCTCTTGTCGCGCAATTCCTCAAGCTCCTCTACCTCGTTCTGCAACAACCTAAAACGAGTTCAATTAATCAACGATTTGACGTTTTGAATACGCACGAGGCTACCTGAGTTGCAGTGAAAGCAAATCGTGCTTGGCTTCCAGGTTCTCGATTTGACACTTGACAGCGAGAAGCTTGAATTGCTGTGACGCGATTTTGTGATCGAGCCAGGAGCACCGCTGTTCCGAGGCCCTGATGCTTGCGAGCTTGGAAGCCAGAGCTCGGGATTTGTCGGCTTGCGACTCTTTCTCGGCCTGCAGAGTAGAAAATGAGGATTCAGATCTTAGCATCGTTATGGGGAAATTGAAGGTGAAAATAGAGAAAATGTGGATCGAATTGGACCTGGAGAAGAGAGAGGCGTTGAATTCGAGTGCGGTCCATGTGGTGGAGACGCTCGTGGAATGCGGAGGAAAGCGCCATTGCTACTGCAAGCAAACAATGACAGTGTGAAGGTGGTAGAGTGGTGTGTGGGAAATCAATCTTTATATTTTTTATAAATATATTTTTCGTTTATGAGATAACTAATTTTAAATAAAATAGCAAACTTTTTTTTTTGTTTATCTTAAGGAAAGCTTTTAGGCTAAAAGAAAATAACAGTCAAGGAGTTTTTAATTTTAGTTTTACTTTAAAAGTATATTTTAATAAAGAATAAGGGGCAACAAACATATTATAAATTTGATCTTTTTATTCTAAGTTAGTTTGTTTGCTAATTTTTTTTTCTAAAATTTAGGATTTAATAGAACTAATAATGGATTAAGAAACTAATCATAGTATAATTTAATTGTATTGTGATTCTATATTGTATTGGAATATATTATGTAAGATTTATCATGTATGAAATTATATTAAGTGGAGCAAATTGAAATTACAAAAGATTTTAAAGTAATTAATATATTGCTTAGGATAATTATAATATTAATCCAGTTCTAGTAAACGCAAATTACTATTTCTTGGTATAATATAGCTCAATCAATTTTGACAAAGAAATCAAATCAAAGTGGCCACAAATGGACATTTTTATTTTTTTATGTGAAATCAAGATTACATCACTGGCTTCAAATATTAAATCGCATCCTTTTACATTCAACTAAGGATGGTAACTTCGATTGTGGGTTATATGAGTTAGTCTACAACCTTGTAATTTGTTTTCTTTTTAATCTTTTATTGTTGTGTAAAATTGTTGAATATGATTAATATTTTTATTTATTATTTTATTAATATAAATTTAGAAGTATGAATTTAGATTTTATTTTTTAATTTACTTTAATATATTTTTATAATTACTTATAATGAATAATAAATTATTAATATTTAAAATTTTCTTTTAATTGTTATACACGTAGTAAAACATTACTTTTATGAGATACTTAAATATGATACTAAGAAGTTACGTAAGATTTTGTTGATTTTTTTTTTCTGTTTCTTATTTTGAATTATAAGAATCACCATGCAATCTTGCATTTATATAGGGTGGGCCAAACATATTAGTCCATAAATTTCACGCGAACCAACTCGCGCCCTTTGCAAATTGAATGTGGGTGCATTCAAATGGGATAGGTAGTCTCGCATCGCTATTCCTACCTCCAACTGATAAAAAGTTTATTGGTCAGATCTTATATTTAGTTTTTCTTATCTTTTTAATGGTTATTACAAAAAAGGAGTTGACCTTCCAAAATCATTTTTATATCTCGAGATTAATGTGAGATATGAGTTGAGAGGAGAAACTACATTGCTTCTTATACATTTAACAATTGCATTATTGAAATCATTATCAAATAAGTAAAGATAAGAAGATGGAAGGTCAAAAATCATATTTTGTTTTTCCTTTATAAAAATCACTTTTCACTAAACCAATCTCTTGATTTCGTAGTTTAGAAATCAACTCAAGGTATAAATATGTTTTTTCTTTTTTTTTTTGGTTTATCACATGTCAAATTAGTTATAATGAAATAGATGTATGCTCATTTTTAGGATGTATATATATATGTGCCTTTTAGTGTTATGGAATTGTTAGGTGATGAATTTTGAATACATTCAAAAGAAAATGTTAGATCTAACAATTGGTGTTTGAATATAGCTTTAAAGCATTTTGGAAAACTTTTGTAAACTTGGTCAATTAGACGTTGCTCAAGGTATAAAGGATTTTTTTTTTCTCTTTTCTTCTTGGTTTATCACATGTCAAATTAGTTATAATGAAATAGGTGTATGTTCATTTTTAAGATGTATAAATGTGTGCCTTTTAGTGTTAGTTATTGAATTGTTAGGTGATGAATTTTGAATACATTCAAAAGAAAATGTTAGATCTAAAAAAAGGAGTTTGAATATAGCTTTAAAACGCTTTGGAAAACTTTTGTAAACTTGGTCAATTAGACGTTGGTGGGATCATCTAAAGATTTTGAGACTTGTTCACAAACTTTTTTTGTAAAAGCCTTTAAGAAGGATGACTAAGAGTCGACAACACAAGTAATAGAAAAATATAGTACACTTGATTAATATTAGTTCACCTCATTTGGGCTATGTTTAATTCTTCTTTTACAACCTACAAAGGGTTTATTAACCACACCAGGTTATAAGTATTGTTCTTTGTTATTTCTGGCTCATTTGAGTATATAAAGTCACTCATGGTTATAAGCTAACATCGAACTGAGATTAAGCATCAAGTATATAACCTCTTTCTATATAAGTACACAGTCTCTTCAAACTATAAACAATAAAGTTATTTTACAAGGAAAACTTTCACTTAAGAGGATATTATAAAAGAACATTCCTCACTTTCAAAATCTTAACTTCATTGAGTGAATGATATACAAATAGGCTCTATCTATGTGGTTTATTAGACACACTAATAAGGCTAAGCACTTGCTTTATTTACATGTAGGTTTTATTAGTCATATTTGCACGAATGAATTTCTTTTTATAGTTGTCCTAAATCAAATCATTGAAGCTTACGTGTTGTATCTCGTATATTAGTGTCTTTTTAAATATGTTTACCTTTAGACGAATACCTTTTGTTGTTACATGCAAAGTGTTGTGTAAAGAATAAATTTTTTTCTTTGTTCTTATATTATTGCTTTTGTGAAAACATAATTTTGAACAAACAAATTTTGATGCTTAGTGTGCTATGTAAGAACCGTCTTAAGGATGTATTTTTTGATAATTTTTTATAACTAATAGACATCTCGCATTTTGCAATGCATCTTTTGTTTAACACGTAGAGGTATTATCTTTATTGTTCTCTACATGTGACATATTTATAAGTTTCTTAGATACAACTTTTAATATTACTTTTGTTTTATATATGAGCATTAGTTAATCCATTAACATAAATCTTTAAAGAAATTAATAAAAATTATATTAATTTATTTATTATATTATATATTATTTCATATTTCTCATATTTGTTTTAAGTCATAAAATTATAAATAATTTTTTTTCTATAAATATTAATAGAATATGTTAATTAAATAATCAATTATCATAAATTGTATAAAATTAAAAATAATTAAAGCTTGTAGCGAGACCTATGAATTTTAGTGTAACCAGGTCGGAGTCACATTTAGGATGTATAAAACGCCCATCATGAACTTGTCAAATAGTAGCCGAACACATATATTATCAATGACAATACACAGTTAAGGGCCAGTATGACCTCCTCGACATCCTTTATCAACATTGACATACTTGTGACATAAGATTTTATCATAGGCAACCAACAATACTTAGATAGTATTTGGTGATTTTAGTATTTACTCACTCATAACCTAACTCAAGTGGGAGGTCACTCTCAACTGTTTCACTCGCTAGAGTTTGGACCCTACTAGATGCATCTATTTGGTATTTCTTGACACCCGAAGCCAAATTCTCCCTTACTATACCTATTGACTCACCGAAATATCCTAAAGAATACCACCTGATGACTTTGAAAAATTGGACAAGGAAGACATCACTAACTTCAGTTGAAAGAGTAATCTCTACACCTAGCTACTACTCGGTTTTTCAATATCGACCTCAGACGCGTTACAAAACACAAGTGGTCCAACTTGTAAGGACTCACCTCTATTTACAGGCCTTGGAACGCGACGTCTAATCGACGTGCTCGTTCACCTCTCAACCGTCACATCTGCCAATAACAAAATGGTCTAGATCAGATTTGATGCAAATCCCAATAAAGGGTCACCTCAAAACCTTGGGCTTCGATCAAACCTCTTTAACCTATTTTGAGCTAGTAGATATGATCACCGAATACACCTCGGATCAACATATCATAAGCTGAGAATACCTCAGCCAAACAAAAAAAATGTGTAAAATTTTCTTTCAAAAACTTTAAACTCTCAATGACAAAGCCTATCAAACCTAACATCATGCACAAGTTGAGATGTACTCGAATTAGATCATACAAAATAATATATTCATTAGATCTTTAAATATGTCAAACCTAACATCATGCACAAGTTGAGATGTACTCGAATTAAATCATACAAAATAATATACTCATTAGATCTTTAAATCAACTATGTCTGTGATACTTAATATGAGAATAAAAAACTAATCATAATTAATGTTAATTAAATGTCTGAAATCAATATCTATTAAGTTATCCTTAAGAGTTATTATAAACACAACCTAGTATAAACATATCTTTATAAATAATATAACACCACGTGTATTTTCAAACTAACACTCAAACATTATAAATTAATATACTAATTTAAATGTTGAATAATCTTTTCCATGTATTTCTCCTCTTACTCCAATAATATCCAAGACTCAAAAACTCAAAGAGAGACCGATAGGTAAGATTTTTAGAAAAATACACTACAATACCAAAGGTCTCTTCCAAGTTCATAGAATAACACGTTCTTTTGAAGTGAGACATGTATTAATCTCAGAAATGTTTTCAGAATTGAACTCCCCTAAATTTTATGTATATTTATGAGATCTATAATGATATAATATTCATATTTTCTGTCGAAAAAGTTTTATAATTTTTTTAATACCATAAGTTGGGAAAGCGACAATAAAAACAACAATATAAAAATGAATAAATGACGTAATTTTGTTGAAAGAAAAAAATATGACGCAAAGATGGATCGGAAAACATAAATGAGCATTGTTGTATTGTCTGAGCTTCAGCTCGTAAAACCTAAATAAATCACTGCCTTCAGAAAACGACTGCGTAACCTCTTCCTCAGCCTAACTGTTCCAGCACCTTCGGTACACCACTTTCCATCTCCTTCTCCAACTCCTCTTTCTTTACTTAATTCAATCTCTGATCCATCAATCTCAACAATTTCATTTTAATTATAGCCATCTCTAGTATCATTTTTTTCTCCTTTTTCCTTTGTAGTACTATTATCGAAATTATCATGTAATTGCCGAACGATTTCGATTGTTTTTTCTATATGATAGATGTATTTGTCTCGATTTCGATCAGGCGTTTGACTTTCGCGCGAAATATTTTTTGTGTTTTTTTTTTTTTCTGAAGAAATCTTGCGTTTTAGATTATACGAGCTTGTAACTAATTCTAATGCATCCATTGAGAAAGGGAGAAAAAAAATAGCTACAGAAAAAAGTGTTTTTGGATTTTCGAAACTTTGATTCAATTATACAATAAAATCTTATTTGATTCAGTTATTCGTCTTGTGTGCTGAATTGAATTTGATTGGTTACTGCAGAGGGATTCGAGTGAAAGGGAGTGATGGCGGACAACACGCAAGGTTCTTCATCATATTGGGAAGGTTACAAGGAGTTTTGGTCGAAGAGGTTCTCCTTTTTGGGAAACTACTCCAAGTTTATCAACCGTGATAAACCCATGCCTTCCTGGTCCAGCTCTGACGTCGAGGAGTTTATTGCTTCTGATCCTGTTCATGGACCCGTTGTAATAATTCTCTCAATTTATCATCTACATTTGTGTCCTTTAGTTTTTAATCTTCTTTGCCTTGTTATTTTGAATGTTTACATCGTCTTCTGAATTTCTTGATTATATCCTAAACTTTCTGTGATATTTATTTATATTTTAGTCTCGGATCTTTAGTCGGTGCTCTTTGCTATTGTTATTGTTGTTGAGTGTGTTCCCTCAAGTGTGCCTGGTTAGTTTTAGTTTGGATTTTTTCCATCTGTTGCACTGCATGTTTAAGTATGGTTCCTGATGTTATATTTCTTGGTGTTGGGCAATGTTGTTTTAGTGAGTTGACAATAAAGCATGTGTTTGGCATTGCAATTGTGGATCATAATTCTAAGCCCAGTTTACAATCAATGATAACGGCACTGTTAGGCATTGACAGATTTGATAGTTACATGTTGGTGTGTTTTTGTCCTGAGTTGAGGAAATAATACCTTTTTATGCAACTTAAAAACATTATGATTTTCCCTGAAACAATTCTTACCAAATACCTCCTCAATGAATTCTGGTTTCTTTTGAAGTTGTAGGATACTCCATTTGTAGCTCAATTTTTAGTTGGGCATCAAACTAACCTTGTGTTTTCAAAGTTTTGTCCTTTCAGCATAGTGGAGTTCTTCCAACAACAGATATTATTATGATGATCATCTCTTTCCATCATTTGTTGGTTTTTGCTAATATGCATTATTGTCAAAATGACATCTTTCACTAGACGTAGCATTTGTCTATATACGAGTGGTTGTCATTCTTATGAGCTGAAGTGATCAAAGAACTGAGTGTTTCCTACACAACTGGTGAGGTGATCCCCTTGAAACAACCTAAAATGAGGTGTTATTGCACCAGCAACTCTAATGTGGCATCAATACCTATCTATTTTGCATTCTCATCCATGTTTGCCCGGTTTGGCTGTGTCACTTTGCAATCTTCAGTATTTTTATCACAACTATAAAAGCATTTAAAGTCTCTGACTTATACAAATAATTTTTATATGTCAAGTGGAATCACTCGCAAACAATCAATGGCTGTGGCACTTTTAGGCATAGACAGATTTAACAGTCACCACTTTATGTAGCAATAAAAGAAACTCTATTTTCCTTTGAAGTTATTGGTATTTGGGATGCTTCATTCTAATCTATTCAATCTTGAGTTGGTCATTAACTGTCTTTGTCAATTGTTTTCCCTTTCAACATAATAGAGTTTTCCATCAATTGGATGCCCTTTGGACATCAGTATGGTGGTAATCACTTTTCATCATTCATTGATTTTTCTATTATGCATTGTTGTCATAATGTCATCACTCACTAGACAAGATAACATTTATCTACCTTTGGGTGTTTGTGATGTATGTAGTCCAAAAGAGTCAAAGGTGATTCCCTTGAAACCCTGACCCTCCCCAAAAGAGAAAAATGGATATTGTATAAAAAGAAAATACCACGATGGACAGATTGTGCTTTTCTGTTTTATATGGTATTGTTCATGTTGGAGCTCATTACATAAATGCCAAATGACAGCAAATCTTTGTTGCTAACCCCTTTTCTATTTATCGCATCAACTCTGGCTGTAAAATTTTTATCTATGTTCTAACCCCGTTCTATATCAGTAAGGATTTGTTTGGTATAGTGAGAGAAATAGGGTGGATGGAAATAAAAAAAGGATGAGTGGAAATAAGTTAAAATTAAAGTTGTTTGGTTGAAGAGAGATAGATAAGAGATCAGGAAAGAGATAGGCAGATGAATGAAAATAGGTGAACAAGTACTGATGGGGTCCAGTCACTTTATAATTCTCTTATTCCCTTTTTTATCCTACCAAACAAACCTAATTAAATTCAATCCCTCTATTTCCATTTCCTTCCCTCCAACCAAGCAAACCATAACTCTTTGTGGCTGTTATTATTTTTTGCATTTTGTAAAATATGAACATTTCACCCACTGGAGTATAAAAAGTTGATTGAGTTTTTACTTCAAGATAGCTATGATCTCAAGTCCTTTTGGCCATTTCAGTTGAAAACCACCAGAGACGCAGTGCAATTTGGCATAGGAGGAAGTGCTTTGGGAGCATTGTTTACTGCAGGCTATGCCTGGAAATATTCAAGGAGTTTACATGGTAATCTACCATTTGTCATACTACTGAAATTTTTTTATACTTCACTATGCTTTTGGATAGCTCTTAATTTGATATCATATTGTAAGCAAAGGTAGGCACCATTCTTGCTCATTTTGACACTTAATATGTTTTACACGCTAAATTGGTTTTATTATATTTTGTACAAGAAATTTTGATGTAGGTTTTTTGTGATAAAATTAGTATGGAACCGTTGCATATACATTGTTAATCTTTTACTTTTCCCGACAACATTGAGCAGGCGCTGGATTGTCATTTTTAGCCGGAGGTATATTTGGCTGGACTTTTGGACATGAAATCGCAAATCATGCTCTTCAACTTTACAGGGTAGACACATTGGCTGCTGAGGTCAAGTTTCTCGAGTGGTGGAATAAGAAGACTGGAGGGTATTAAAACTGTTGGCTTCAAGGAAATAATGCTGCACTTGTTATCGTTTCTGAAAAAATGAAGAACATTTTTCCGTGTTGCCAGTACGATTTATGTTCACTGAATAAGTATGTTGGTTTGACATAGGCACTAATGCATCATCACAAGACAAATTGTGACTTTTGCCATTCTTTCGCTTTATTGTGCTGTTCTTCATTAGTCTGGTTTTTTAATAATAGTTGGGCACTTGGGCTAGAGGTCATAAGAACTGGGCATTTTGTTCCACTTCTGGGAAGATCGAGAGAACATGCTCTGCGAGCAGTTATAGTTGGAGTCAAAATCAAGTTTCACATTAGAATCGTACTGCTTTGGATTGATTTCTTCGTTTTCCTTTCCCATTTACTACCTCGTGGCTTCGTATGAATTGTGTCTGTTAAACGTCCCTTTAGATTAGAGTTTGTATACTTAATTTTAGATAATTTTGATTTTAGTTAAAAGTGAATTTGAGTGAACTAGTTCATGTTTGGAAATATTTACTTGGAAAATATTTTTTTGCAAAGTTAGGTAGTGTTGATACAAAATACTTTTGGATGTAAAATTACTAAGATATAACATGAATATAGTATCAAATGAAAGTGATATTTTTGTTAACACCTGTAAATGTAAAAGTAAAAGAAATTTTGTTTTCGTTTGAATCAAGTTTAGAGCGTCTATGTACGACGTTTGAAGGAAAACACGTCTCCAAAAGAGGTTTCCTGACCTTAAATAGGTACCTCATTTCTGTATCTTTTCATGCTCTCATCTGCTCTTGGCTTGCTTTCAAATTGATGGCACTGGATTTTATGCACAAAATCTCAGCACAAGTGATCTCACGGTGGAAAAATGAAATTCTCCTTTATATTGTAAGTGGTCATGTTTTATGATTTCTCCGTCCTCTCTATTTCATTCTTAGAAGTCTGTTTGGGATCAAATGCTATTTTTTCACTTATTGTTCTGATAGTTTCGTTTTATAAACTATAGTTTCTTTTTATCCTATTTTAATACACGTCACTTATCATTTTTTTAAAAATCATTTTACCGTTATTTTTTTATCAACATGGAAGTAAGTGTTGCTTAAGGTGATTGTTTGCTCAATTTTTATTAATAAATCATAGAAGGTCCGTGTAAAAGTTCCGTTGAAGCTTCATTTCTCTGTAAAACTTCAAGGCGACGTCATTATGGGATAGCAATTTGTTTCAAAAGTTATTCGGCTAGTTATTCAGAGATATGGATCTTTTTACGAATTTGCATTGGCTTTTCAAGAGGAAGAACCACACTGGTTTTAGTGGAACATTTTTAATATAGAAGAAACAACTGAGACACATTCGCTTGCAGATGCAGAGGTACTAGTACCACTGGAGTTGGTTGGAGGGACTGTGCTAGCCTAATCAATGGTTGTAGAGCATGCCACTATTATTGTTTTTAGTATTATTAAACAGACTGTGAGTGATTACGATATTCAATTTCTTTTGTTCTTGGTGGTCATTGGTAGCCGCTACATGATTTTCTTATTATATTTCCATGTATTCATTTGTTCTAGAGAGCGTGAGCAGCAGCATATAAAAGTAAGATCGTGATGTAGGAATAAAAGAGAAGTAGCTAAAGAGCTCTACAATAGGGCACTTGGGGTGCTCTTGCTCCAAGCATTCGAGGCTTTTGATGCTGTACTAAGGTTTCAGATGATAATGCCATGTTAAGGCAAAAAAAATTGACACGTGGAGACCCCCTAGTGAGCCACATAAGGGAAACGTACAACTGAAATAATGGAAACAAGTTTGCATTCCAAGAAAGAAAAATGGCTACAATTATGGCCAAGCTTTTAATTATCATGACAGTTATTTTCGCCGTTGCCCCTTAAAATTCAGGAGGGCCATGTAGAGTTAATACTCTATCACTACAATTGAGACAGCACAGACAACAGAGAACATATGATGAAATAGAAAATTGACAATTTTACTTACCACACAACATTATAATTGAACTTAGTAAAAGACATGAAAGAGTATGCAATGACATAATAGGATACAAAGACAACAATTTTCCAAATCTATCTTGGTCAAGCACTCGCTGAAATTATTAAGAGATGGGACCCCTTGTTGGAATACGTCGCATTGGTGATTGGACTTACAATCAAAATTGATAAAAAGCGAAATTGCTGCTGCCATCACAGTTGTCTGCAGGAAGCAATTTTAAATCAGAATGTTGAGTTCCTCAAGACTATGACGATGCAAGAATTCTGGGTGGGATTTGTTTGCAAATTGTCCTTGTATTTTATTACGCCCCAGAAGAAAAAGAAATGATTTTTCCACGAGGGTGGTGGGTCAGGTAGAGAATTTGAGGGGTTCATGTGCAGAACCACCTTCAGTGATGTCAAAGAGCTAGACCAATCCCCATGGTGATGTGATAAGGCTAAAGTTTGATTGTCCCTTTTAAAATAGAAAAACTGATAAAGGCACCTTTGAAAAAGGGGTCGGCAATGACCCTATGCTGACGGTTATTTGGCCAGGGAATAAAGCAGGACCGTCCTATTGTCCGCATGAGGATAATAAAAGAGGCAAACAAAGCCTTAACTTTGCGCACTTTAATTAGATTTTGATTATATCATATTTGTATTAACTTTGTACTATGATAAAATACACAAGTTGATGAAAGAGGGAAAGCAGAGAAAAGAATGGTATATCAGGAATTACCTTTAGATTTATATATACAAACGAGAACAGTGATGGATTCCACGTCCCATAACAGGGGACTTTTCTTAGCATCCAATTAGGTGAGGCACAAGGCAGACATGTCTTACAGCCTCATTACCTTTTCCTCAAGCAGCAACTTACACAAATTTTTCTCTACTTTGGTTGGATGAATGAAATGAAATAAATTGTACAAAATCAGCAATATACAAACACATTTCCTATTTGACAATTCAGGTAATAAAAAATGATGTGGCTTTTGGACCTTATCTATCTAAAACAAGCTCAAGCTAACATCACCGCCACATGCTTGTTGCTGGAATGTGACTAATGGTGGGGTAAATGGGCGAAAGTGCAGCCACTGTGAAAGGTCATCTTCCAATGGAATTCAACTCTTCGCCGTAATGCAGATTTTGTTGCCCCGTTGTTAAGAAAGTGTGTTGCTCCTGATTTCTGCAAAATAGGTACCTTTAATATAGATCATACTAGAGATACTCCATTTTGCAACTTGAAGGATGTAAAATCCCAACTTTTCGTTATTTTGATATATACACAAGAATCACTCCATAAGAATGTAATAATATTCTTCTCAAACAAAGCCACAAAGGGCTGAAGTCAGCACACACACAAACATCCAGAAGAACAAGCTTTGAAATTCCTTTGATGCTGCCTGCTTCAATGTAAAATTTGATTTTTTAGAGAAGGAAAAAAGAAATAAAAGATAATTAGATTGACCCTCATGAGAATGCACCAACTACTAACTACATACTAAAAATAACAAGACAGTAGTAAATTTGAATTTTTTTTGCTAAAATTTGTGATTATGATGGATTTGACCATGTGACATACATACAAAATTGATACACTTCTCCAAATTGTATAAACTACATTTTCATTTTCTTTCATACAAGTTTTGCTATAAGTTGGGGGGGAAAATGACTGGTTTTGTTTTACCTTTGTCCTAGTGGCAGAGGAAGTAAGAGAAATTGAAGTGGATGAAGTGGATGAGTCTGCAAAAGCAGCCAACCCTACATTGTAAGTCATAGTTTCATCAGGTTGAAATAGACCATAGTTCCTTTCCGAGGTTGCTCCAGTCTTCATGTCTTCATTGAACAATGCAAAAAAGTATGCTTCCAACCTCATTCTAGGACTCAGAGGAGTCCCTTCATTTGCCATTTGCCTTCTCAGCAAATTCCTATTATAAGTTTGAGCATTCTGCACTGTGGCACCAGCCTCATTAGGGTCTCCTTTGGATGGCCAACCAGTCTCAGAGACCCTAACCTCTATCCCACTAAAACCCAATCTAGCAATGGCAAATGAGACTGCATCTACCTGAGCATAAAGCATGTTATCATAGTGTAGGTTGGTGTTGGGATCAACCATTCCTTCATTAGGATTAAACAATACATAGTCTAATGGAATCCTATCAGGGTCATCCTTGTAAGCAAAGTAGGGATACGCATTGATCCAAAAAGGTGCCTTAGTGGTGCTCAAGAAGCTCAAAAACTGGGACATTATCCCAGAGATCTCACTTTTGAAACTACCAGCGGAAGGAGGGTAAGATTCCTGAAGCACTTCCAAGGAACTTGGAGTTGAAACGTGGATGTTAGAGTCTATGCCTAGCCGAACTAGAGCATTGTGAATGTTAACCACTGCTGGAACTAGATACTGAATCAGAGTGGTGTCACCATTAGTGAATAACTCATTCCCTACTTGAATCCCTGTGATCTTTGTCTCTGGGAGGTACGGTTTGATATGACCACTCACCCATTGAAGGGCTTGTTGGGGGTCATTTAACTGGCTTAGCATTGCATTTTCAACTGTCACAATAACCTCAACGTTTGATTTAGCAAAAGCACTCAAAATCTCCGGATTGGTGTCGTAAATTCTTGTTTTTGTGATCTTAAGGTTGCTGAAAAGTTCAAGAACTTTGTCTGGTGGCGGCAAATTGTTAGCTACTTGGCCATAGTTGATTCCAAATGATGCAACACGTGCAAAGAATCCAATATCTGTGGTTGAAAATTAGCAAAATTCGTTACTCTACCAAGAAACATTCAAAGCAACCAAACTTGTTCTACTTTCTTCATATCAAACACATGCAATGCATAAAAAGCAGAAAAGAAAACAAAAATATATGAAACAAACAAGGCACCTGCGGAGAAAAACAATGTCAGAAGAATATATCTGATTGCCATTCTTCGGAAAAATGTTGCCATTATGACTAAGGATGACAAAACAATGAGATTGAAGAGTTTCAAAATGAGTCAGATATGATTGATAGTAATAACAAAGAAGTATCTTGAGCAAGGTTTATTCCTCTCTTTGCTTGTTCCAAAATTTTGGAGGCAGCACACGGGGAGAAAAAGTGAGAGGATTTGTGTATGGTTTGCTTAGTGATAAGGGGTTTTCAATTTCTCTTAGCTTGTCCTTGTATTTATATTGTTTTGGGCAGGGTTGTCTCTTTCCAACCCACTTTCAACTTCCCAATTCAAGTTGCGAATTCTCGTAAATACTCTTTAACCGAGTCATTTTCTTCAACCAAAAGCAAAGACCAATTCCACTACTTGGTAAAATACTATAGGCTATAGGCTAGCCATCGCTGCAAAATCCCAAGGTTAGGTGAAATACTGTCTGATTCGTATGCTTCCATGCATTTTCGCAAAATACATCACCTCACAATTAACGCATACTTTACTTGACTCAAATAGTATTAGTGTTTGACCATCCAATTAGCAAGTTACAAATATTCTTAGTTCGCTCAACAACAATAACTATCTTTTCAGTTAATTATAATCAACATACTTAAAAATAAAATACAATTGAGATATCACATTTTAGAGTGAATGAAACAATAAACAGTTTTGATAGTCATGTTGATCAATTAAGTTTGTATACACCGTTTTCAATTAAATATAGATAGTTGTCATCTTTCAAATTGTATTATGTTATTATTTATAGTTAACGTGAGACTTTTTTTTTTTTTTCGTAGATCTTCTCACGTCCGACATTAATCTACTCAGAACATAAATAATATGAGTGATTATTTTGATAGATTTCAGATGATTCTCGTATCATAGTAAAAATAAAAAAAATATTAAAATTGAATTTAACAATGTTATTAAAGAATAAAAATTCATTTAGATCACAAAACTATGATACATGGGTACAAGATACACATGGACTAGACACACCTACAACCCAATAACTAAAAAAGCTACAACCTAATAATATTGAAAAAGAAAAAAAATTATTGCAGCATATTTTTATTTTTTTTTTTTGTACTTTTTCTAGTTTAAACGTCTTAACAAGTGAGGTCCTATATTGTGCGTTTAATCTATATATGCTGACGTTACCAATTCATTTGATAACTTATTTCTTCATCTAGTGTTTTGTCTTTTTGTCTTATATATGGATTGGATGTTTAACAATTCATTAGATATTTTTATTATGTCATATAATATTTGTTATCATTAAAACTATCACACACAAATTATGTCCTATTGTCCAATGACTTAACAACTCCCTTTACTAGTCTTTTAATCAAGCATGATGCTTTTCTTTACTATCAACTATCTCTTTACTAAAGCACTAACCCTTCTCTTGACCCAACTAGCCAACTTTTATCCAACATTAGTGCACGATCATCCAATTATGATGACATCCTCTCAAAGATTGACATGAAGAGATTGTATATACTTAATTGTTACTAAGGATTCACTCTGAGGACTCCAACACCTCTTTTTTCAATGACCAAGAGTGTCTAATTTGCAACTTGCTAAAAGACCATGTATCATCAGACATAGTCTTTTCTGACTATTATGAATTGCTCGATGCTTCAACAAGTCTTTTAATTTCTTGCCTTCATGACTAGGTTGAGATAAATCATGTGAGACAAGTTAAAAAAGCACACAAGAAATCATCTTGAGATTAAGCATCTTGTTGAAGCAAACACAAAGGACCAAGTAGATATAGAGGTCGCGACCAATGCTAAAATTTGATGCAAAGGCACAAGAGATTGTTAAAGCACATACATATAAGCTCTCCAAGACACAAAAAAAAAAAAGCTCATTTAGAAGTTACTCCTGTTAATACTACTACAATTATGCTTATTAACTCAACCAACACTCAGTTGGTCCTTACCTAACCTATCTTCATAACACTACTAATACAACCCTTTGTCACCATCAACCATCAACCAAGTGCATTCATTTCAAGAAGTTTATGATATCACCAATAAGAATGAGTATTTTCAATTGAATTTCTTTTCAATATTTTTATTTTATTGAATGTTCAAAATATTTTTTATTTTTATCTAAATATCTTACTGTTTGATTTTGTCACTAATGAGATAATTTAATTATTACTTCCATATTTTTTTTTTCAATTGATAAGTGAACTATAAACTTTAAACTCTAAATTAAGTTAACCATCAAGTTAGAAAAAATAAAAAAATAAGTTGATAAATAGATTGAACACGAAAAGATAGAAATAACATTCACATCATCTTATTTATAACAAAAATCAAATAATAAATGCTTAAACAAAAATAAAAAATATTTTAAAAACTTAATTTTTTTAACATAAACTCAATTAAAAATACTTAAACTTATGACATACTCAATTTATTAATTTATGAATAATTTCAACTATCTATAAAATAATAACGTGCAAGTAATTAATACATTGCTATTCATCCTACTTATAACAAATAATATCTCTTTTTTTTTATGAAATAAACAATTACACCTAATGTGCATAAAAGTGGTGTTTGAATATCAATTATTAATTGAACAATTGACATGCATTATATTTTAGGGTCAAATGTTGATTAATGCATGTAGTATTTTATTTTAGGCATACTGCTTTTGTGGAGTAGACCGGTACGGCAGTCGGAACTGACCCTTTATGACTTCCCCATCTTTTCAGCGGTGATGTGTAATTGCCACTTTTCGTCGCAGCATTAACTCACAAATACGTGTAAAATATATACAATATTATTTTTTACAAAACTCTTTAATTAATTTTTCTTTAAACCTAAACAAAAATAGTATATATGTAAAATAATGTCATGTTATTATTTAAATGTTATACACATAGATTTTTACTAAATATTATAACAATAACTTAATTTTTCAAGATTTTGACTATATATATATATAAACAAACGTATCAATCATTAGAATTATCTTAGACAGATGCTTATTATTTTCAGGCAAAGCTATCGTCATGGAACATGTGCCCGAATTCAGAAATTCAATTAATCTTTTTTCTTTGATAAAATAAGACTTATTTCTTCATAAATAATTGACTTAGTTGATTTCTCTCTCACTCTCTCTCACTGGAATCTTAAAGATTTTGTTAAACGTAGAGGAAATGCTATGCAGAATCATGTGGATGTCGGTGGTCTTGTTGTTTTGAACCTTAGTAAATACACCTCTATGTATTTCCTTATCCACAGATCTCTAAATGAATTTGATTAAACTTAAAAATAATAGCTTTTAAAAATATTATTTATAAATAATTTTATAAAATCATTTTAAAATTAATGTGAGGTTATCATTATAAAAAGTTTATTATTATAAAACGTGAGATTATCATTAACGTGAGGTTAAAATAAAAATTGATTATTAACTTGTTTATCTATGATATTATAAAAGTACTTTTTATTCTAAAAATACGTAAATAACCTTATAAACACTTATAAAATAAACTGTTTGTTCATGAGAAAATATTTTTAAATAAAAAATGTAATATTCTCACAAAAATATATATATTTTACCATGAATTCAACATAGAACTTTTATATATATATATATATATATATATATAAATTTATAAAAAGATAGAATCATATTTTAGTCTAAGATATTTCAAATGTTTCTCGTGTACCAATACTTATATCTCTTAGTGAATATAGTATAATCATAACAAATTATCAAATGAATAACACATGTGAAGGTAAGTTATTGAGATAAGTTTTCTAACATAAAAAATATTATATAAAAGAAAATAATTTAATTAACAATTTATACTTTAAAAAATATTGAAAAAGTAAAATATCAACTAACGCTTTATAGAAGACTCATATTAAATATGTCATACCAAAATTTAACTCCAAATTTAATCTAAGACTTAGGTAACAAGAGATTTCAAGATTAATAGATTAAGAAAAGTTCAATACAACTTATATTTCACATCTATAGGTGACCTGGTGTGCAAGAACTCCCTCCTCAACTTCCTACCACCTAATATCTCAGTGACTTAAATTATTAGCATGAAGATTTTTGCTCCAACATGTCAGTACTTAATACAGAAGCCAAACAATTTTATATAGTTCTTATTATTTTCATATAACATACATCATTTAAAAAAAATCACAAATCAATTAAATATGCAAATTAATATTTGTTTCACATTTAAAGTAAAACATTCATATAGAATCCATTAAAGAGACAAGAGAAGAAAAGGAAAAGAATAATTTTTTTAGCTTCAACAAAAATATTTTCTCTTCATCAAAAAAATGTACTCGTTTGAGAAGAAAATTTGGCTGAAAACAAAGTTTGAGTTGCAAATATACTTTTACTTGAGTGAAAAATCTTTCACTTGAAAAAAAATAGAATCAAAAGAAAGGTTGATTTTCAATTCTATTTTTCTTAAATAAAAAATTCATCACCTGAGAGAAAAAACAATGTCTGAAAAAAATAGAATTGAGAATAAGACTTGGATTTCTGTTGTATTTTTTGTTTGAGCGAAATATAAAAAGAAATCAACCTTAAGCTACAAAACAAATAAAGTTTTAAACTTTTACCAAAAACCATTTAACTAATACAACTATCAAACAAGTTGAAACTGATCAGTACAATTTAAAATTTGTCAAACAACCTCTTTCACTTATTTCAATTCAATTTTAATAATTCAAACTCAATATATATTTCATTCACATAAACTCATTAACTAATAATGTTTCTGGGTAGATTTCTATGGAATTGACAATGACAAAACACACGATATTTTTAAAGTATGAAAATGCGTAATAGGAAATTGTAATTTGTATAAATTTAAATGTTTTTCATTTCATGAGATTTATGAGAACTCAATTCTTTTGCATAAATTTTGTTGTCTTCCTAAAGAAGTTTTTTAAATTCGCTACTGATCAAAAGTAGAAGATAAACAAGCCTATTGTGGTAGCCCTAGTGGGAGCTAAGGTAGAATGCATGATATCATAAGTTATAATCTTAATTACGGCAATTGTAAATAAGAAAGTTAAAAAAAGAAAAAGTGTAAATTTATTTTTGAAATATTGATTAACAACTTTCAAAATTAAGGAAGCAAAGTGAATCAAATAGAATAATGATGGTATAAGGATAAAACTACCATTCAATAATTCGGCACACTATAAATACAAGAGAGGAGTATTATGAAATACGTTTCGTTTTTCTTTTTCACTTTTTCACCAGCACTTTTGGTGACTTAAGCGTTAGGGTTTTATATATGACGAAAGAATTTCGGAGGGACAACAAAAGAATCACCTTATGATGTTAGATTCTTTGGTTTGATGTTGGACAAGACATATACAGAAAAGAAGGAAGTAATGAATTAGTCGCTTTTTAACAAATGCATTTTAATTTTCTTTAAAAGTATTAAAATGAGTACTATAATACATTTGGATACCACTAGAGAAACTAAAAGAGCTTTTAGGAGTTTCTCTACCGAAAAAAGTATGAAACTTTTTCAATACAGAAATTTTCAAAAAAATGTAATAAACAAATCGTACACAGGGTTATTCTTTTTGATCAAATGTGTGTGGTCATATAATTTTTTCAGCAAATAAGTCACACAATCACAATCGAGTAGTTTGAGATTAACATACTATTAGGCAATCTTGTTATTTTGTACAAAATTTATTGATATGAATGATAACTAATCATTGCTTTTGTTGTAATGCAACCATAGCAGTGAGAAAGTTTATCACCAACAACAACGCTTAAAATAATAAAAATTTGGAGTAAAAAAAGTTGTAAATAAATTTTTAGTACTTCTAAAATTAAACTCAGATTGACGTTCACATCTCCAATCTTTTTTCTTCTATAATACTCATCAATTAATAAATATTCAAATTTAGTTATGAAAGTATTACTAATATTGACATATTGAACAAATTCACATATTAGGTTTAAATAATTTTATTAGAGATTCTAATTGTGATAATTTTGAAGATATTAAAAGTTACTTTTAAAAAATTGAAACTTTATGTCATATTTCCGTTGAATAAGGATGATCCATAACAAGATTAAATATGTTTTGTTATTTGATATTATCAAATTTTGATTTTGTCTCTAATTACAAGATATATATTTTTGTCCTTCATAAAAGATTAATCTCAAAAGCAGCTACTATGAATAAAAGTGGATTAGATAATATTCTTTAGATAAAGACAATAAATTTTTTATTAAGATAAAGCTTTTAAAATCTAATAAAAATATAAAATTAAACTTCAACAATTTAAGAGATTAAAACACCATTAAATGGTGCCCAACATGGGTACGAATTAGACTCTAATATCAGGATATTCAAGCATCGTTTGTTGTCGTTTTACTTCAATGATTCAACCAGAAGTAAATTAGGGATACATCAATAGTTGAGTAAGATGGCAAACGGAAAAAGTAAAAACCCTAAAAGCGGAAAATCTTCCTCAACAAGTAATACTAATACATATTTTTTTTTTTTAAGAATATGGACACTTTAGAACAGAGACACAGAAAATAATCCAAACTATATTTTTGCAATGAAATAATAATATTTTGGTTTCTAAATGCAAAACGTTGGTTAGTTTCTAAACTATAAAAGATGTAGACAAATGTTAAGATATTAAATTAGTATATAATTTAATTATTTAATATTATTTCAGTCTAAATTAAAGTTATTATTATTGAAAAATATGTAGGTGTATTATGAAAATAAAGAGAAGAACAAAGATGAACAAAAGACATGAGAATGAATATATGCTCTCTGTTTTTTTTTTGTATATTTCATTCAAAATAAAGAACTGAATATATACAAGTACTGTACCCATTCTAGGTATAGCTAAATAAAGAAAACAAAATAAAATTATTACAATATGATAATGTCACAAAAACAAATAAACAGAATTGATGATAATTTGATTCTACCATAAAGACAAAATCAAATAATTAGTTTCCTTCTAGAATCCTTCTATCCATATCCTCTGAAACCCCCCGCAAGTTGGGGAGCAAATATTGATGAAACCCAACTTGGAACAAATAATCTTGAAAGACTGAGGACCTAAGGCTTTAGTATAAACGTCTGCTAGTTGCTCTGTGGTGGAAATGGGAAGCAAATGAATGAGACCCTTTTTCAACTTTTCTCT
>Ga0099825_1001687_pt1 | contig 28606 bp, 8 predicted proteins | sample SiratroredBW_FD_76838 | JGI IMG/M metagenome (GOLD analysis project Ga0099825, IMG submission 76838) | Root nodule microbial communities of legume samples collected from California, USA - Siratro red BW | ecosystem: Host-associated > Plants > Roots > Nodule | place: USA: California | collected...
CTTTAGATATTTGTATGATCTTTAAATTAACTTCATTTTATAAATTTAATTTTAAATAAATGGAATTTATATTGATGTAAATTTTTTTATAATAGATATTAAAAGTAATTTGAAAACTGGCTAGCTCAGATAATAATAGTTTAGGTGTATAGTTGTTAAAATGACTTTAGTTTAAATAAGAATGTGCATAAAACAAATAACGCATTTAAAAGTATACACGAAACAAATAACGTACCCAGTAATATTATTAAAAAACATTTTTTAAGTTTCAGCTAGACAATACCAGACACCATATGTTAACGAAAAGATCATGTGATATCACTTTATTTGACGTGAATCCAAACACAACCTTTGGGTGTTTAAATTAACTTTATCCATTTAAGTTTGAACAAACTATTTTCACAATAAGTTTCGGGGTGACTTGGGAATATAAGTATTTTAAAGCATTTTTTATTGACGCCAAAATTCTTAATCAATATTCGTGTAGTTTTAGGTTTATCTAAAATTTATAAATAAAAATTAGAAAAATAGTTTATGTGTAGACAAGTGATAATATATATTTTATTTTAATACGGAGGAAAAAACTGAAGATTCAAGTCTTTTAAGTTTAACAGCGAGAAGTAGTTAAGTGTTTTATGTTGTTACATACATTATTTAATTATATAACAATTAGAAATTGAATTCAATATATTTTTAAGATTACAGTAACATTAAAATTTGATAAATATCTTTGATTTTGTATGATATATAAAAATTTAAATCAACATATATGCCTTAAAAGAAGGAAAAGATACATAACTCAGTGAAAAAAAATTTAAAAACGTTTAAAGAAAAAAAAAATATAGTAGTTCGGTTTAAAAGAGAGGAAAAAAAAGAAAGTGATGGAACTTACTTTATTATTTCTTACTAATTATATTTCATTATTTTTTATAATATCAAAACAAATTACACAATTCAAAATATTTTTTGTCTATTTCTCAGGTATTTTCAGTTTATGAAAAGACTATATTTCAATTGTATTCCATATCTTTTTTTTTTCTCTTATTCTTTATTTTCATGTTCTCTGTTTTTATGATAATTAATTATTATAATGCTGAATCTAAATAATCATATTTTAATATTGATGGTCCTAATATCAAGTGAACTATACAAAAAATATTGACTATAAAAAATTGTTAAATTTTAAAATGTGAAGTGAAATTTAAATTCAAAATGTCATATTAAAATATTTGTATGATAATTCATTTAGCTGAATGTAAATAAAATTAAAATTGTGAATTGTTGGGTGCTTTTATTTCTTATTATGATAAGAGTGAAGGAGAAGAAAATATTAGTTAATGTAATTCAACAAAACAATATCTTGAATTTTCAAAGGACAAATTTGATGTATGACGTAACAAAAGAAAAACAAAAATAAATATAGTTAAATTGGTAAACAGGCAAAATTTTATTACCTCAGTCAAAACGGAAGAGAAATAGTTATTAGTTAATATAATTTAATTAAAATAAATAAATAACAATGGTGACCGACATCATGATTGAAGACAAAAATGAAAAAACTAATTTTTACAAAAAAAAAAATAATTAATTGATTTTTTATTCTAAAAAAACTGATTGTAAAATTAACATGTACTTAAATCTTAAACTTAGAAACATACAAGAAAAAGTTACATTACTTAAACTATTTTTTTAGGATAACAAATCAAGAAATTTTTAGTTTTTCTTGTTATAAAAGAAGATGTATAAAATTTATATATGTACTTTTCACCATTTTATTAGATTGAAATGTTTTTTATGTATGATATTCTATTGAAAGAAATCTATAAAAACACAAAAAATAAAAATAAAAATTAACAACACTTAATTATATGTACTTTTTCACCATTATTATTAGATTGAAATGATTGTACGAATCATATTCAATTGAAAGAAATATATAAAAAAATGAAAATTAACAAAAAGCTAATTTTTTACATGACAAATTTAATGAAAAGCATAATTAGAAAAAAGAAAAATAGACATCATCTAATTGACAAAGATATAAATATTCATTTATAAGGTCGAATACAGCCTTAACTCTATTTTTCAATAAAATATTCTAGTAATTTTTCAATCAATATCTTAATTATATTTTTCAAACATGGAAAAACCTTGTTAGTATTTCCTTCTCCTTTTTAAATTTAAAGCTTACTGAACATAAATTAATAATCGTAAAATGGTACTATTATGTTTAAATTAAAATATTTTAATGGTCACCTAATATTTTTTATAGCTACACCAGTAGTGAAATATTAAATAAGAATATATTTTTCAAAAAATCTTTAATCAAACATTTTAAAAAAAAAAACATCAATAGATGTGAAATAAAAAATGTTAAAATATTTAAAGATATGAGAAAGAAGATTTTATACATTACGAAATCTAAAACTAAAATTAATTTTAAATTTAAATTTGTTTTAATTAAACATATTTTAGTTAAAAAAAAATAAAAGTGACAACTTCGAAGAACCTTCATTCATTTTTTAAGTTTAAAAATTGATGACATAGAAGTGATGTTGAAAAGTGGACGAATTCTTCTTGTACCCTAATACATTCTTCCTGCATCCTAATAAAAAATTTAAATAATACAATTGTTCTTATATAAGAACCAGATGACATCTCATCCGGTTATCATTTGAAAAAAAATTGACAATCGGATAAACAAGTCATCCGGCTATTAATTTTTTTTCAAATGACAACCGGATGGGAGTGTCATTCGGTTTTTATTTCCAATAATAACAAGATGAAACGCATATGGTTCTGGTTCTTATAGTCCAAATCGAAAACGGATTAATTTTTTAATTTGGACTATGAGAACTAGATGAGTTTCATCAGGTTATTATTTTGATTTGGAAATAAGAATCAGATGACACTCCATCCAATTGTCATTTGAAAAAAAATTAACAACCAGATGAACAAGCTATTCGATTATCTTATAAAGGTAATTGTGGTATTTAAATGTTTTATTAGGGTCCAGGGAGAATTAGGGTGCAGGAACAACGTGTCTGAAAAGTGTTTTAGTCCATGACGCATGGCCCATCCTTTGTCGGAGTTGGGTCTGGTTAATGTACCTATTTTAAGTTCATTACGTAATGCTGCGGAAAGAGAACACTTTATGTCTGAAAAAGCAAGAGAAAAAAAAAATTAGACATACTTAATCATTTTAAAATTGGAAAATCATGTCATCTGTTTGTTTTAAGGACTAAATAGAGAGGAAGAAAATAAAAAAGTTGAGAAAATAAAAAAATACGTAAAAAAATATAAAAAACTATTTTAAAAGCTATATAATTTGATTGATTTTATAAAGCATAAAGAGAAAAATAATTAAATAAAGATAATATATAAAAAATAACAGGGTAAATCTGACTTTTTAAAATTAATTTCTTCCTTCTATCCTTCCATCAAATTAATAAAATTAATTTTGTTCCTTACTTTTTCTCTTCCTCTCTTATCAAACAAACCCTTATAAACATGCCAAAAGATCACCATTTTCATTAGGTTTTATTAACTTAAAACTATTACAAGCAGCTTTTAAATTTAAATATAAGTGGTGAGAACGTGTTGTTTGTGATGTTTACTTTAAAATTTAAACAAATTCATTCGTGAATGTAAATTTAAGTGGAACAGTTTTTAATAATTAGAGTTAACATAATGCCAAACATTGTTTTAAACTTTTAAATATGACAAATTATACTGTAAGTCAAAATAATCCTTTTATCCGAACTCACTTTAAATCATTAGCTCACAAATATTATCATTGTATATCATATGTTTTACAAAATCTACTATACGAAGTCGATTTTAGTGAATGAGACTGAAAAATGTATTATACAATTAGATATCTTAAACCGAGATCACATAAGGATATTATGCTGAATACTTGTTGGATACTTAAAATAATTAATAAAATATAACCATGATTAATAATAATTATTATCCGTATTGTTAGAATTAACTTAAAATGTCGTGCTAATATAAGGCCTACTATGAATAGTATATTCAGTTGTCTATAAATATCAAAGTCCCATTTAGTGAAAGGTACCTTTTAATAAGCTCATAAAATCTCTAAATAATGAGTAGTAATTTGAGAGTTTGAGAATCTTTTCCATGTACCTCTCCTTCTCTAATAGAAGGCCGAGATACTAAAATCTTAATAAAAGATTGAGATCCGAAGATCTATTATGGATAAAGTATTGAATCCACTAAATGCTGAAGTTACTAGAAGACACTTTAAGAAGTCGAAGTCGATCCCACAATATATTAACTTTTTTTATATACCAACCAAATCTTTTTAACCCGAATACAAATATAAAAATTGTAGAGATTTTGATAGATAAAGAAAAAGTTAAAGGAATTAATATATCTATAGGTATATAATTATATAAAGAGAACTTTTTAAACGTTGTGCTTCTAAATATATATTTTAATTTTTATGAATTTTAAATTCTCAACTATTTCGTATCTCATTTATTCTCTTCAACCAATTATTTTAAATGACATCTCAAATTTAAACAAAATAACATAAAATAAATGAATTATATAAATAAATATTTGTTAAACTTTTTTAAATTTAAAATTAATAAAATTTATTTTCATAATTAAATCTCAATTCAATAACATAAATTAGTATAATAAAAATAAAGGAAAAAAACTGTAACAGTGTGTATATCTTTTTACTGGTATATATTATACTAATCTATAACTCAAGTGAAATTCTGATTGTTTTTCATGATTATAAGATTATTTTAACTAATTTAGAATTTTTTTAATTATTTAAATTAGTTAAAAATAGTAAATTTGCCGATAGTTTTTATTATTATTTCAAAATTATTATTGTCATGTTTAAAATTGAAGTAGTGGAATGAGATTTTAAAATTAACAACTATTTATATTCTCCCTGGAGAAAATAAAATTATGTAAAAGATGTTCATTAATTTTTTTATTAAAAACATGTTAATTATTTGATAGTAATTTGGAAAAATAATTAGTTCTTTAACATCCTTACACAATTAGATATTTTAATATAAACTCATATATTTTAATATAAACTCAAGAAACGCATTAAATATACTTGATTAAAGATTACATTCAATACAACTCACATAGTATATTTACACATGTCAAAGATGTGCAAAAACACTCTTAAAAGCTTCTTTACCATATGATATTAATATACTTTACTTAAACCATTAGCAAAGAATGAAATCTTTGTTAAATGATAGTGATAGGTGTGATTACTTTATACACAAATCAAATAATAATTTATGTATCATCTCATATTTGTGATTATAGATTCTTATCATTTTTATCATTTATATCATTCATTTATATGTAATATATATCATTTAAACAAAGTCATAATTAATTAAATATACAAATTAACATTTATTTTATATTTATAATAAATATTCACATACAACCATTAGAGATACAATAAAAGAATAAAGAAAAAATTAATTTGATTGAAAAATAATAAACTTAAGTAAAAACTTTTTCGTTTAAACAAAAATATAATAAAAAGTAAAGATTGACCTATAACAAAATCACACAATTAAAACAAAACCAAATTTATTTTTGAAGTTTTACTTAAAATCAATTTAATATAGATAATTTTCAAATACATTCACAACGATCAATAGATCAATAAAGTATATTAACTCAGCACATTATTCTTTACTCATTTTAATTCAATCTTAATCATTCAAACTCAGTACATATTTTATTTACATCAAAGTTATAAAATAATATATAAAAAATTATAAAAATTAACTATATTCATCAGTTTATTTTAACATGTATGATTTACTCATTAAGTTAAAAAAATATTCAATTAAACATATTCTTAAACGGTTATATATTAAATAAAACTCAAATAACATTCATTTCAAACATTTAAATTATATTCAATACAAAAAATATATCTTGTATAAACATCGTTATCTCATAACCAATTTAGCTTAACATTCAAATTATCTATCTAAACTTTTATCAAAAAACATAAATAATGTTATTTACATGTAGTTTCTCATTTAAAAGAAAGTTATACAATAAGATAACTACTAAAAATATACAGACTTGTAATAAAAAGTATTTTCGTATAATCAAATTTCATTGTAAGCTTTACTAAGTTCCCATGACACAAGTTTTCTTAACTAAGTCCAATAACGTTGTATTTGTATGAATTGTGTAAGCGTATTGAAATGCTAGTGAGCTCCGTGATTGTATCAAGTGGTATTTGACAATTGTGTGGAAAGAAAAGCAAGAAAAAGAGGAACACTGCCCCTGCTAAAGTGAGACGAAACACTAAAAAATACAACTGTCAAATACGTTGTTATGTATTTGCCGAAGAAAAATGTCACATAATCGATTATAGGAGTCTTAAGGCCTGGTGAAATGATTCTTAACCTTCGAACTATTATAAGATATAATAAGGTACAGATGGGGTGTATAAAATTTTAGAGAGAAATAAGATACAAATCCTAAAAAAAGATAAAAACATGAAATGAGAGCTAAAGATGGGAAAAAGAGGAAAAAAAGAGACAATAATTTGAAAACAAATATTGTATAGTGTTAGTTTTTAATTACATTTACTTTCTGTAATTTTCATTTAAAAGTATTTAATATTATACCAACTCCAATTTATTTGTAGGAGCTTACATAAATACGTACCAGCTCTATTCATGACGTCATAGTTTTTCTCTAAAATTATATCCTTCAATCATAGCCATTCAAGTGGTTGTCCTCTACAGTTACATATCTATTAACCTTTAAATAACACAAGATTCGGTCTATTCGCTTTGCCAATGTTTTTAACGGTATTTTATTAAAAGTTATATTTCAATACCATAAAAAAGTTATATAATAAGTTAACATATGATATAATAGAAAACATAAACTTGAATTAGTATGAAAATTTCTGTTACAGAATTTACGAAATAAAAAATAACCACAGGTCTGTGTGATACAGGTGAAATATTTTAACAGAATATTTATTCAACAAAAAGCAGTTTAAACTAATTGCAATCTTGTAAGAAATTTATAATGAAGTATATCAACATGATATAGAAAGACTAAATAAAAAGAATTAACACAAAATAATTAAAAGAACTTTTTTTTTAAATTAGAAGTATAAATAAAAAATGGTAAAAGTATAAGTTTCATAAGACATTTATATTGGAATAAAAATTATAAGAAAGTATTGAAAATAAGTAGAATCTTGTAAAAGGATTTCATAAGAACAAAACGATCCAATTTCAGTGTTTTTAATTTTTCCACTAATTTCTTGATTTATCTTGCTAGAAACTTGCATATTCCCAATTTAATTTATCAGTATTAAATAATTTAAATAATATATCAAACGATGTTTGACTTACATAAATTTTAAATACAATTTGAGCACATTTTAAAATTAATGTAGAAGAATAACATTTCATGTTTCACAATAATCATTAGTGACTGTGAAATAGCAATTCGTATATTTAAGTATAGCATATATAGATATCTATTCTTTTTCCTCTTTTTTTTTAAATATTTCGAGATAAAAAATTAATAAAATTGAAAACAAAGCAAAAAATTTGAAAAAGCAAAGTATGGAGCAATATAATAGCTTTTGTTCTCATAGATTTCTGGTGGAACAAACAAAAAGTCTTGATAGATTTTCGTTCCACTGGATTTTTATATTATTCAAATTAGTTACTTGACTAGTTTATAGTTCAAACAATTAAATCCATCGTTTTAATCCAATTTTTAAATATGTGCTCTATTTATATTTATTATTTTCCAAAAAGACAAGCGATATTAAAAAAAAAATGGAGATAGTAGTTTAGGTGTTGAAGAGGGACAAAGGGCTTTGTTTGATGGGGAGACAATCGTATAAGCAAGTGGTTGTGGAGGCAACGTTTTAGAAAGATGCAATGTATTCCTTCCCGACCACCACCGGGACAAACCATAAGAGAGTAACTACTTCTGTGCAGTTACTCTCCCAATGAATTCAAAGCAGACTCCCCCACAATAAATACCGCCCCAGCTTTGATGACGGATATATATAGACACACACATACAAATCTAACATAAATGATGTTCACCTTTTTCAATGTGAATTGTTTTTCTCGTTTTGAGATGTGGAGAATAAAAGAGAAATATATTCCACTTTTGGTCAGCGATAAATAAATTGGGCAATTGACCAATTATGCGCTTTGAATCGGAGGCAGGAATATGGCTAAAGAAATGCATTTAATATGCTATAACATATTTGAAACGAATCAGGAAATACACAATGGTTGATATATTCAGGTATCATACAAAAATTCTATGAAAGAGAATTAATTTACAATATTTCATCTTGTTGGGCGTAAAGAGAACCATCATCAATAGGCAACGATGGTGGGGTTCCAGGGGGTATACGAGCAGTACCGTTCTCACCAGCACATATACATAGAGCCTCAGCATCTCTGAGGGTTGCATCAAGGTCGATGTGACCACTTAGCTCATTAATAAACTTCAATAGGGTGTCAAAGTCCATTTCCTCTCCCATTATTTTACCACGGTATCGTTTCAAGATTGCCACACACAAATACAGGTGCAGATGCTCAGACGGATAATGTGTCCATAAAACTTCCCACAAGCGCATTGTTTTATCGTACTCAAACTCCCTGAAATGTCGATCATAGTTTAGTTGTCTAAGCATTGTAGATAAAATGCTTTAGGTAACTCTACGCAAGGCTATACCTGCCAGAGTTGCAAATTAGCAAACCGGTACCAGTAATAAAACTCAAATCAAGTGGATTTGTATGTACTTCCCACGAGTAAACAATAGAGTAAAATCACCTCACATGTAATCTTTGAACCAAATTTATATAATTTCCCCAACATTCTTTATAACTGTTGAGGAAACTACTATCAAGATAAAAAGAGACCGGACTTCTTGAACCTAAGAAATTTTGTTAATCCTTGATAACACAATGAAACTATTGTCACTCTAATCAGAAAGAGTGGGTGCTGCTTCTCTCTGTCTGGAATGCTCTCAAGAACATAGTATCCTTCTGACACAGCTTAGGAGTAAAACACGATAATTTCAAAGTGAGATTAATTACTAGCTGCAACCGAAAGAGTAAATTTCAGAGGTATATTTGATCTTTTGGATTCTATCCAGAAAACTGTCAATTATACTCAACTCCCTTCAGTTTTGCTGATATATCCAAACTATTTTCAGAAGGTAAGTAGAAAATAACTACACTTGAAACACAAACTCAGCAGCATTAACATCATATGCAATATAGTATGTACCAAAAATTATTGAATTGTGATAAACATAACAATGTAAGTAATCTAACCTTTTAAATTGAATCAAAATCCAGCGGAAGCAAAAGAAATAATTCAAGCAGTCACGCTGCTTAAAATAGTTATGCAATGGGCTATCAAGCAGCTCCACCAACTGCAACAACAAAGAAATGTATTAGTTCGGAATGCTAAAGCAACAGCAATACACCTCAGTACCAAATTTTCTATAAAGACGTGTACAGATAAAGTTACTCAAAGATGCAGCATATAAAGGAGGAATAGTGACTGCTAGAAAAACCATACTATCAATATAGAAAGCTCAAGGCAAACTACGATTGCATAAAACTCCTATTCTGCGATTTAGTTTCATGAATCATGACACGATGCAAAGTATTTTGGGTTTATAATGGCCAACATAGAAATAGAAGGCAAAGAAATTGATAACGTTAATTGAGAGAAAAGTGATTGGTTCCCAATCATGTGATTAGAGGCACTAAAGTGATGGAATGCACCAAAGTCAAGTATTCAAGGTCCAAGAGAAAAGGACATGGTGATCACATATAGAGTCGATGAGGACTATTGGAGTATACATCCTTAGTTTTGCTCCAAACAGCATAACATCAGTCAAATTTCTGGCATGAAGTTTGAAGGTTTGGCACAATAAAGAACCAAGGTATGTTACACAACAAAGCATCAATTTGTCACCAATGATCCTAGCCTTTCACAAGAATGTTCGTAGCCTTTGTGGTTAGCATGGTCTTGCCTTGGAACCATAACTTGACAGCGGCAGCCCAAATAATGTAGTTGGCTGACCCAATGAGATTTTCACACGGGATGACGGTATGGTGGTGAAATTCACAGCAGAGTTACCACTAGCAGCAAGAGAAGGATTGTCGCAAAAGAAGCAAAGAATAATGATGTCAAACAGCAGGGGTGGCCAAACAACAAGGAAAGGCAACCAAATTGAACCCAAACAGGGGCTTGTCAGAGCAAAGGGGTACTAAAGGTGTGGTAGTAAAAATCAGAAAAGTGGTTCTGCAGGATTAAGGACAGGTGTTTGAACTACACGCGCTTGGATAGTGGCAACATATGGGGCAGTGTAAGGAGCTACTGATGGTTCCACGGTCACGGAGGGAAGCAAACAGTGGTTGGAGGGGTGTGCTCGTCCAATGTCAACTGTACATCTAGGATTAGCAGCAAGAACGTTTGTTTGCAGTACTGTTTACCACAAAGAACATTAACTACGCAAAAAAGAGGAAATACAAGGGATCAAACCCTAATTTGATACCATGTAGAATTATAGGAATTGTGTGTATTAAGGGCATATACACACTGGTCTATTATAATCATGTACAGTAAAATAAAAGTAACAAAAAAGTAAAATCCTTAAATATTTGTTAAATATAGTTTGTATCCCTATTTAGATTCAACCTATTTATAATCACGTCAGAACCAGCACCCCAACCATTTAACTACCAAAAAAATTTGAAAATCATAACATTACCCCCAATCCTAAATCTCTCAAGTCTACATCGAAATTATCTAAGCACACCAGGGAACATGCTGATGCTTCATAAAATGAATCCTAATAGACTTCGATTCATACACAACAACAGCCAACCCTTTCCCCCACTAAGTTGGACAAATATAAGCCACCAAAGATAAGTAAAGTGTAATGTTAACCAATACAAACACAACAGCCTAATAAATAAAAATTAGTGATGCAGTACTTGAGTGGTTTGAAAAGGGTAGAGAAAAACCTTAGATAATGCAAAAAGTTGAGAGTGCATGCCGTTTTGATCCCGATTAAAATTGGGTCCGAGACGTTCCATTAGAGCAACAAAACACCAAAAAGCCTCTGATTCATCATCCATCACAAACAATATTGGAGAGAGAAGATCACTCATTCCCTGTTAAAACAGTATGTAAATAAGATTCCCTACCAATTTTTGAATTGGAGGAAAAGAGGGGAGACACGGCATACGAAAACAAAGATGCATAATGGTTTGTGGTTTCAAAATATAACCGATTGAAGAAGATAGTAGCTATTAAGATGCACCGCCTTGCTGTAGTGAATACATAACATATTCTTTGTTTAATCAAAGAAGGGGAGCACGGGGTAAGACAGAATATGAAAACAATAAAGGGGCCTAATGATTCATGGTTTCAAAATATAATAGGTTCAAGAAGATAATAGCCATTAAGATACTCCTCCTTCTTGTAGTGAATACATAACATATTATTTGTTTAATCTAACACGAGGAGGAAGGGGGGTAAGACAGCATATGAAGATGCATAATGATTCATAGTTTCAAAACACACTTGGTTCAACAAGATAATAGCCATTAAGATACATCAATATTCTGTTTAACAAAAAATGAGGACTCTAAACTTCCAAAAAGAATAAGATCAAAATTTTGGTCATCAAGATATATGATAACAGCAATTAAAATTAAGTCCACGGCCTAGTTACCTGGCAATAACCAAGATCAAAGTTGTAAAATGAATAAGTCAGCAGTATATCTCGTAGAATATTTACATTCGGATTATCATCTCCTTCGTAGAAAGCGAGGGATCTATCAGTTCTCACCTTCAAAAATACAAAAATAATTTGACCTGCATAAGATTCATTTATATGTTCATTTATAATCGTTCAAATTTAGAATCTGTTCCCCTAGCTTACCACATCTTTCTCAATAAGCCCTTTCCTTTCCCTGAATTTTGTGAATCTTTTAGCCTGTGCCGGGGATATACTCTACACAGAAATAAACATTACAAGATTTATATTTTGAACTTAGCTGAGAGCACATAGAATTACAGCAGAAAAACAACTTACAAGAGATGGCAAATAAATTATTAGGATTTATAATTAGCAGAAAAACAATGTTACAAGAGAGGTCATCATATTTCAGTAACTGCCAAGGTTAGGGTATGTATTTAATCATTTATCAGCTCCATATTTTCATTGTGGTTGCATGCAGAAAGTTCAACGCGGGCAGCAGTAACCAAGGAACATTGAGTCAAACATGGTTCCATGAGAAAAAAATCTTTCACCTGATGCAAGCTCAATGTGGTCACAACTAGTTTTGCTATGTTTGACCAAAACCTAATTCATTTACACCCATCTTTGAAATTATATCACGAGTCTTCCATCAATATACTAAACAGCTTATGAATGTTTAATTTACATTTTTGGCAAACAAACTATAAAGTAAAGGTATTGCGGATTATATTGTGAAATTGGGATCCAAATCAGTTTCATCCAACTTCTGATGAATAATTCAAGTGATTAATATGAAAGCAGAAAGAGAAATACATCAACTAAAAAGAATGTAGGAGCAAATGAAAACCTGCCACTGGTTCTTTATGTTCTCATATTCTGACTTTTTAACTGACTTCAGGAATTCTCTCTCGGCATATGTTGATTCATACGGATAATATCCCAAAAGCAAACCCCAAACCTATCATTTATATATAAGCTTTAGCAGATGAAGAACATGTATTAATTTATAATCAAAACACTTAGCCTAAAAATCATGCGTGGTAAACCAACCTCATTTCGTAATTCATGGTCAAGTCCGCCATAAAATACTCTCTTTCTCAAAGCTTCTGAATCTGTGACTCGCCCTTCAGAATCCAAGAAGATAATCCACTGCAGATGTTTAACCCCAATAATAATTAGCAAGCACCTGAAAACTTTCAGGATAAATCTTTTACATAATAAAATGAATGTTATCCCTCAACACTTGCAATCAGAATGGCTATAAGAAACATGTATCACTTCAACGATTGCAGTATGAAAATATTTCATTTAAAGATTGCATCAAGGGCACCACCAAAACTAACATATAAGCCGTAACCCCATCTCCAGAATGCTCCTTTATTGGCACAGTACGGTAAAACAAATTCGAGTATGTCTGAGATTGAGGTTTTGAAGGGAAAGAGAAGAAACTAAAAAACATTTCATTTCAAGTAATGAATTAATGAAACGAACAACTCTCAATTCAAAAACGAAAATTTTACGCTCCAACTCTTTTCCCCGCCAATTCATCCATCCAAATAGAAGTCTTATCCATGATGGTATCAACTTTCAAATTTAATGAAAACAAAAATATAAACCAGATCAAAACATAAACATAAAACTTACTGAATTTTCAGACTGAAAAAATTCTGATGGTAAAAAAAATTGGTTCCCGCAGGTCAAAAACACAAGTATAAGAATGCATACCATCCATGGACATGAATTAAAATGTGTGGAAGTTGCTTTGATTCCATTCCAAACCCCCCATTTCCAAGGATTAGAATCTCTCTCATGATGCAGTTTCAATCCTTTAAGTTCCTTTATTTTCCCTTCTAACACAGCAAAAATTTTCTTAGATAAGCTACAAATAACCCCCTTGATGTTTCAGCCATTTTCAATTTTCATTTATAAAACTGATTTTGTAACACAAATTTCTTTAAAGTTTAGGTTAAAATGAAAATGTTAAATATATTAGTTCTTACATCCCATAATGTGAGAAGCAACTGCTTTCAGAAACAGAAGATTGGGTACCTAGTGAACTGGCTCAACTACTAGGTGATGTCAAATCTTATAGAACTTGATCTTTTATTTTAACTCAAACTCCAAGAAGGTCATTTGCAATTTTCTGGTCTACCCTAATTTTTATTTACCCAAAATATGCTAAGATAATGAAAATATTAAAATTTGCTCATATCAATATTTATTTTACAGACACCGAATTGAAGATAAAATAAACATTAAAAAGACGGAGTCAAAAGAAGAAAGCTAACTTAAGGTTGCAAACAATTAAACTAAAACCATCATACTGACAATGTACTTTTGGTCCGGTTTATTGCCAAGAAAAAAATATCCTTCTAGAATGCTGATAACAACTGGATCAGAAAATGAAGACAGATTCTTTATTGCTTGCACGTAAACTGAATTATCCGTTTTTTTACAAGACATGCAAGCTCCATGACAATGATCAACTATCATACCCCTTCCTAACTCAACCCCCTTTTTAAAATACCCATCCAATTAATAACCAACTATTTGTATTTGGCCATATCATGTCCCTCCTATTTTTCCCACTGTAGACACTCCCTACTAGAAGGCCCCAGCTCCCAATCAATCCCCCTTAAAAAGCCACCTTGTCCTCAAGATGGAATTCAATATCTGATGCTGACTCCCAACCAGTCCCACAATCTGGTAGATCCTTCCACATAATTAACACCTCCACGGTGGGTGCCATTCTCTCATAGTGTTCTCTTCCTCCCCAATACTGTCCTCATCATCCTCCCCTACCACCATAACATTGTACTGCTTATTTTGCAGACAAGGGTATGACCAAACTTCTCATCAACCCTGAAACACTCCCCTTTTTTAACCTTTTCTTGTATTTCTGCTTCTAGCAGTCTCTTGACAGGAAGTACCCTTTAATACAGACCCCTTTGAGATGCTAAAATTCCAGTCCCCAATGGATCTATTATTTGTAATGCTTTGATAAGAACTAGCCCCCTTCCTCCAAGATGCCCTCCTGTACTCGCCACTGCAAGTTCTATTATTGAGCTTTGCTCATCCTCTTTTGACAGCTTTCTTGGCTCGTATGCTTCAACTCTGCAAGCATCTTCTCCTTCACGTTATTTGAGAGCATGTCCATCAGGTACTACTCTTCAATGCCCTCCATTACCCTACATATCATTCAAACTAAGTGATAAATAGTTCACAGATCTGGTCTGTTTCAGAGCTAACAGCAATTCAAAAGGACTTCTCATCATAGTGGGATGGAATCTTTGAATAACAACATTCTTGAACCCTTGCCAACATGGGTTTGGTTTACAAGATTCCTACCATTGGTATCATCATCCTAAGGCTTCTACCTCCAAAGCCACCACAACAGCCCGCATCTTCCCCCCTTCTACCACTCCTCTCAATCTGAAATATTGCTCCAGCTTGCTAACCCAACTACATGCGCCTTTCCCAGCAAACAGGTACGTCCAGTTTCCTCCATCTATCACTTGACAGTTTTCCATCCTGAGACTCACCTTCAGATTTCATGGTGGTGATCAGAACTATCTTGGGTCACTTCTTAGCAGTTGGGCAGAAAACCACCAAAAAAAACATGATTCCTCCATTTAGCGTTTTTAAGAATCACATTGTTCATGACTTGACTATCTTTCAAGCAATACTTATAGAGGAAGAATCACCCCAATACTTATAGAGGAAGAATCACACCGATTCATTAGTGGGATAAAATTCACTCCTTCAAGTGCCATGTGTATAGCCAAGCTGAAGAAATCGTATCGTGATTTGTACAATACTGATAAACCATGCATCCAATAATAACCAACTAAATGTTGTTAGCTAATTGTTATTTCTGTTACAATGATAGGGCCTTATCCTTTGCGTCTCTCCTATTTCTCCTACCGTTAGACACTCCTAATAGGAGGCCTCAACTCCCTATGAATTGCATCATTTGCAAAAGCAATAACGAGCAAAAATGCACATTGACTATCATGCAAAAGAGTATTTGCAAGAGAAGTTCTTGTATATAATATGATGATTTTAGCAGCCTGTATATGAAATAATATCAATTATATCAAATATTACAATTCATACCTCTTCAGAACCTAGAGGTGGTTGCCGTGGTTTTCCCCATACTAATGATAAATTATCAAACTGCCAGAAGAGAGACAAAAGACCATATAATTAATATTATACAGTGTAAAAAGGAATGGGGGGAAATACACTATAATTTTATACAAATATAAGCAGAGTATCCTAAATCAAATCATAAAAATAGACACTAAATACGATACAACATCCACAAAATTCAGATTATACATAACAGCTATGCACAATCAATTTTTTACAAATATCAGCAGTATTCTAAATCAATTCAAAACAATAGACACTAAATATTACCTCCATAAAATTCAGATTATTCATAACAGCTCTGGACAAGTAAATTTTTACAAATATAAGCAGTATGCTATATCAATTCATAAAATAGACACTAAGTATGATCTTACCTCCATAAAATTCACATTATTCAACACAAATTTACTGAAGCCACCAACTTAATACATGGACAAGGAAATTGACTTATCTGGTCATCTTTAATAAGTCAGTATGACATTTAACAAAATCCTAGCACCTAAAAATAATATACACACACTTCACATTAAGTGAAAGTTGCGCACATGTTGCCAACCTATTGATTGCCATGCTACGGATGCAAAATACTCGGAATTTAAAAAGTTTGTCATTAGTCTTGGAGACTGAGTTTTGTAAATTGACATTTTATTGTTTTGTTATATTTCTACCATGAATTCTAATTTTTGAGTATCTAATTTATATGAATGCAACATAGTAAAATATTTTTATTGTTGTCTACTTTTCTAATACTTGTGTCTTTCTTCAATGAAGCACTTATCTATGCCTGTTGCCTCAGCAAATTAAAAAAACTCAGTGTTCAATGAAATATCTTGAAAGTAGCCAATAAAACTATTAAGGAACCAGACCAGAAGCTTCAAAAGGGCCTCCATCTCACATCAGATTTGATTACACAGTGCCATCTCACTGTTCATTGGAAGTTAATTATGTTCAGGATAGAAGATACCAACAAAGTAGGCACACCAAACATTTCAAATCAAAATAATTTTTGTGCCTAACAAAACAAGTTTTCTTGCAGACGTTAATCTAAAATTTACAGTAGTGAGGCAAGAAACAAAGGTTACCTCCTGAGAATCCAAGGCAAGGCAACTTTCATCAGAAGTGTTCTCCTCAACATGGGAAGACTTCCTAGGATGATCAAGGTTAGTCTGGATAGGGGTCCTCCTCTCACTGAATCCATTACTCTGGTTTTCCCTAAAAAGTTGTGAAGTTGTCTCCCGGGCAAATTTTGTGACAAGTGAAAACTTCTCTAAAACTTGAATCGAGAGGTCTCGAGCAGGATCTACTTTATGTCTGGGTCTCCCATGGAAATGACTAACACTTAAACTTCCATTACTGACATCATTATCAGCCCTTTCTTGGTTCTCGTTCAAAATGGATTCGTCAACTGACATATTTGAAGGTCCACATGCAAGGGGAACAGCTCTGGGCAGCTCCAAGGAAGACAAAGTCCTCTGGAAGTCATTGCAAGTGTTTAGAAAAATATAGCAGCCCAATTTAAATGGCTTGGTATTTAATTGTTAGAGAAAAAAGGGACTTCACAGACCTAAGGGAATTATAGAAGTACGCATTTTCATTCATCTCACTTTTGTAGCTAAAAGTACAAGTTATTAAATTTGCATTGTGAGAATGAGAACAAAAGAGGAACAAGATGCTTATGATCTTCTATCACTTATGTAAATTTTCCTTCTTTGGAAGATATTATTTTCATCCACAAAGGATAGTACGAATCTACGATCCACCAGTAAAACCAAACAAAGTCAATTGAATATCACACCACCGTACCTGCAGTGTATTCTGAAAATCATTCACAAGGAATACGTTGGCATCCTCTTCAGATCTACATTTGGCATACAAGTAAGATTATAAGAACATATTTGCATGAAAAACATGACTAAGAAATCATAGAAATGTGCTGCAAATATAATATTATTTGTCTTGATACAATAAACTTGATCATGAATTTGGAATAGTAAAGGTATTTTAAGAATCATGTCAGCATTAAAGAGTGATCTTGATATACACAAAGGAGGAAAAGGCAAGTGTGTATTTGTAAATGCAATCTGCAAGCGTAGAAAATGAGCATGATGATGATTCTCCATCATTTCAAAAAACATTGCACTTATTAGGACGTCATGAATGTGGCAAATACCTCATCACTTGTTGATGACTAAAAATGGTTAAGTCTTGCACATAATACATAATGATGTCATATAAAAATCATTTCGCTGACGATTAAACGATGCCAAATTGCAGGTTCACCAATTTCATACACAGTGAAACAAAAACACCATATAAACAAATGCAGGGGCAAAAACTGGCTACACTAGATTGGTTACTGCACTACTAATAATGCAAAAGGAAAAAGAAAATTAAGAAATATCAGTAGAGGCATGATATCTGAGGCTAACCTCACAAGAAGAACATGCTGCTTTATTGTAGCAAGGAATTCTTTGACTCCTCCACTATAAAAATAGAGTGGAGGATGAGCAAGCCCTGCAAAATTTTATCCACACAAGATTGAATTGTAGAATACATCATAATAATAAGGTATAGACTGAGTAAAATATCTAGAGCTGCCATATATATAAATAGTTTCAACAAAAAACACAAACATCTTATTTACCAAATCATTGTTATTCAGAATGCTTCAAAATACTACAACTAGTTCTATATAACAGAGATCACGTCACAAATGAGCCACAACAGCCTTTCAAAGAGAAGCCATACAGCCACTCAGCCAGCAATTAAGTTCAGCAGATAAATAAAAAGACAAGACAAAACAATTTAATCAATACAAATGGAGCATACAGATCAAAGCTAGAAATCACAACTTCATTCAAACACTTGGAAAAGGTTCAAAGTTAGTTAAAAGTAATTGACGTTACAAGCATTGGTGCGCCAAAATTGGCCAAAAACAACTCAGGATAGTATTCAAATGCAACAAAATACACCAACTGCTTAAAAAGGCAGTATCAGAATGCACTGAAAGTGGAAAAATAATCAAAAAAGAAAAACGTAATTGTATTTTCCGACATGTATTATTTTAAAAACATACTCAATCTTGGAAAGTGGCACGTATCATCCAACACTGAAAACACTACAACAGGATAGCCGGCGGGATGGTTGCTATTTTAAATGCCATAATACAAACGAAATAACTTATACTACATATATAAATACTAAAAATTTCACTACATATATAAATACTAAAAATTTCATGATAAACAATAAATCACAATAATCGACCAATAAAAACATAGTAATGAAGCCAAAAGAGTAAAACATGAAGATGAAATTAATAAAGAACTCATACTAAAGTACATAAAAAAATTATCAGAAAGTGAACTTGGGGGGAAGTCTAAAGAAAGAAGGATAAGTACTCCTATAATGTCTGAAGGAATCAAGGTCAAAACAGATGTAACATTCATTAATACTTTACCCCCAACATCAACAAACAATGTTTCAAGGGTAGAAATGGAATTTTGAACCCCGTACCATGGTAGCAAAAGCATGCAATGTCTTGGCTTCTATCGGGATTATAGGAAAACCACTCACACTGCTCCTCTATTTGTGTCCCAGAGTGACCCAAGGCCACTATGAAGAAAAAGAAAAGATATGACATTTTTTTAAATTTTATTTAACATTTTTAAATACCCTAAATCTTATTTTTCAACAATCATATTAAAAGACTCTCGCAGTATCCTTTTCCTAAACTTTTCAAAAGTTACTAAACATACATCCATGCATCAGGTAAATCACATGGAGATGCATTAATCTATGTTGGAAATAAAGCACTTACAGTTTATTAACCTTCCAAGTAGCTAGGTTAGTGTTTAGCTGAGTTCAACGTACCTATTTTAACAAGTTGTCATATTTTAACAGTTCTCTGAAAATAATAGTAATTATATAGTATTTTGTAACCATTCTTATTATAAACTGATCGGTCTGCTGAGTGGAAATACTCTCAAGCACATTAAACAAAAAAAATTCTCCCTTTTTCTCACATTCTATCACCTACTTTAAGAAACCTTCTTCTATCTATAGAATTTTCCATTGCTATACACGGCTAGACCAATCAGCCAACACTTCAAATGTTCACAGGTAGTTAACTTTTTACTCAATCCGGCTGGTATGCTTAGGCTAGTTTCCCTTCTGGTTTTTGTTAGGCATATAGAAGTCAGTGCTGCTGATGGATTTTCATAGTAAATTTTGATAACCCTAATTCTTAAAAATCTAATAACGAAGTTTGAGTTTTATGAAAGGCTATCTATTTATGCAGTTTCTGCAGATTGAAATCCAAAAGAATTTTACCACAGGACAGCAAAGGGCATAACACGAAGAAATTTCAAGTCACCTACCCTACAAAAGAATTACTTATCATCCATCCAAGATATTGCACTTACGCCCAAAATAACTGAAATTAACACCCTGAGTAACCGATTTGTTATTACACTACCAAACCATGTGTACCTCTTGATTCCATATAAGATATGCGTAAATACACCCAAACAATAAAGTGTCTGGTTAATAGAAGGCCGGATAAAGTAAGATAGAACAAAACAATGATTTTAAAAAAATAAATAAATATAAAACCCACCATATTCATAAAGAGTAATTCACCTGATGATAGAACAACAATGATATATTGCCACCCTAGAGCAGGTGTATGCCTCCGGATGGACCTGATTTCAGTAAAGGACACCGCCTTTATGGTATATAGGTTTCTTTCTGAGCATAAAATGGAAAAAAAATAAATAAAAATCAACATATAGATCACGTTACACGGGGCAGTAAAGTCATACAGAATATAAACTACCATTATCAGACAGCCTGGCCTCTGAGCTATGCCCTTTGTAAGGTATCCAAGTCTAAAAAGCGGCAAGAAGACGTTTGCATTAATTAATAATTAATAGTACAAGACCAAAAAGGAAATAAAGAAAAAAAAAACAATGATCACCATAAACAAAGCCGAGCTTTGCTTGATCAATTTTAGTCTTCCACTGATTCTTTCAGACGCAAACTGAGTCGGATGAATTGCGACATTTTCCTTCGTAAATACAACTTCGGCACCGTCCCGAGGGGAGTTCTGTTTTGTACTGTCACTCCGCAGCATCATGCTAGCAGATCCCTAATCCCAATCAATCCGAGAAGAAACAACGGTAAAGTCAGTTAAATTTAGGGATAAAAGGCACTGCATGAGTGGAGTATTCAATTGAATCGCGAAAACCCTGATTGAAACGCAAATTGATCGAAGGAAGCAAAAGGTCACAGGAAATCGTGAAGTGAGAAGGGCGACAGTCTTACTTGTTGCTGCGACGCGGCGTAATCGGCGTCGTCGGATAAATCGTGAAGCTCCGATTCTAACATGGAGGATTTCGCAGAGAACTAAAAACTACGAGAACCAAAGAGAGATATCTTAGTGGCGAAGGAAAACCCGTGGTGCGGGAAAATGAACGTGATTTTGTTAGTCGTTTCGTTTGTGTTCGACGCGGGTACGAAACTCGTTTCGTGAAAATGTTGAAGTATCCGAGATAAACGGCTGGGATTTAATACTATGATTTATCCTTTGGGCCCACCGGCCCGGTGTTCTTGAACTTTCCTTTATTCTCTTTTGCTCTTCACCACCGCCTCATGGACCATACAGAGAAACTTCTATCATATACTTTTAATTTAATTTCCTGCCTACAAATTTAATAGATATTGACTAAGATTGTTTGCTTATGATTGGAGAAAAATTGCAGAGAAAATTTGTGGGTTGGTCTTGGTTGTATATCTCATACTCAAATCATCATAAATGTAAGGAAAGTCTAAGGTTTGCATATTTTCATTTTGATCTTACTTTTATTGCATTTATGTTATTGTATTTTTACCCATAACATTATATTGTTTTGAACATAGTTTTCACACACTTTAGTTATCCTAATTTGGTAATTTAGGAGAATTTTGGTTTATAAAGTTTGAAGCTCCTTTGAGTAGAAGACATCGTGAAGACAAAAATGATTCAATCATTTATCATAGTTTAGTGGACAACCAATAGCTGTATCTTCATTTATTATGGTTACAAGATCAGTTTTCTATCATGCATATTTGATTATGAATGGTGCATAATTGAATAAGAAACTATTATTAGACCGTGATCAATTGAATAAAAAAATTCATCACAATATTTATTTGACAAAATTCCATATTTTATTCAACCCTTTATATTGTCATAGTAAAAACATTTTGGTATTTATTATTTCTTTAAATAATGAAATTACCAAACATTTGTATGTTTTTTTTAAAAAATCACAACTACTTTTTATTCATTTGTCCTTTCTTTTTACTATTTTTCTTGATTTAAACAATTTTATTTTATATTTTTTCCCTTTTTCATTTTTCATCACTTAGTCCAAGTAAACTATTTGTGTCTTCAAAATAATTTAATTTTAGATAAATATTAAAATTGAAACTTTATTACAAAAATTAATTTTCACATTTTAATAAACTAAACGTGTTGCATTTTCATCCAAATAAAAAAATTATATTCTCTTAGGATTTTAATGTGTATTAAAATTGACAATAAAAATATATCATAATCTAAAATTATCTTTAGTCTGTGATGGATCGGAATAGATATCAATCTTAAGCTTCTATGACCTCTGGTATGAAAAATAAAAGAAAGAACGATAAAAAAGGAAAAAAAAAATTTAGGTTAAGCAAAAATTAATATAAAGTTAATGAATAATTTGAATGATAAGATAAAGTTAAAAATAAAAATTAATATATTTAGAAAATAATCCATATGCCCTTATATTAAAAGTGAGATTAATTTAAATGTTAATAAAAATTTAAATATCTATCACTCATCAAAAGTTTAAAGTCTTTTCTATTATAAATCAGATACCAACTTATAAAATATTTTTTTTTATTTTTTATTACATGTTAATATCCATAATTTTGTAAAATAATTTAATGTAAAAAATATATTTGAGAAATATAAATTAAATTTACAATAATTGTAAAATTATAATAAAAATATTATCAGATCTTAATAAAAAAAAGACTATGTTTTACCACACCAAATTAACATCATTCGACAAAATATATTTTAATTATTGATTTTGTTATAGTATAATAAAATATTAATAATTACTTGAAAAAATATAAATTATTATGTATCATATAAAAATAATCAATTATGTATAGATTATATATAGCATAATAGAAGGGTAAGGATATGGTGAGTGACTGTGCAAGGACAAGAAAGTAATTTGAATATGTGTATTTTTTTTTTCTATTTCTCATCCTATTAAAGTATATTGTATTTAAGAATGAACCTCTCAATCTATCTTTTATTTTATTTGCATGTCAACTAATCCAAACGAAATTAAGAAACAATGTACTTTTTAAAAAATACAAAATTAAGAAAACAATTTAATATCTCTTTTATATCTTATGAGATATAATTATTTGAAAAAATATTTATCGAACTAATATTTTCTTATAGAGAACAAAAATATTATATATACTTAAAGTAAAAAAGTAAACTTAGTGGGCCAATTGGCTACCTTGATTGTATTTTAGTTCCCTCACTACATGTCGAAATAAGATAGTGAGTTAATATCTTATATTTATATTTCACTAGACTGGCATGAAAAATTATATTAATGACTTTCAAAATAGTATGTTTATTGTCACTGAGGCCTTATGGGCCTTAAACAAACACAGATTAGACTTTTACTTTTTACACCTCTATAATTGTTTTCTGCACTTTTTTCAAAAATTGATTTGAGAAAAATCTATAATAAACTATAGAGCTCATAATTCAAATTTTGTGTTTAATTATTCCAAAATATTCATTATCAAACCTTTCATAATAAAATTTATTATTATGGAATAGCATTTTAAAAAAAATTTAATACCTAATCAACAATGTTGTTTGTAGAAATGTAAAAATTAAATCCATCATCCACTCCAGTAAGAACAGTAAGGAGCACAAAGATGGAACCTATGGGGAAGTCTTGTTGACACGAGCTCGGTGAAGGTATTGCAGTGGCTATGGTGCATCATGTCAAGTGATCGATGTAGATACAAACAGATTTCTTTTACGTCATTTGGGCCTTGCAGAAGATTTCAGAATAGATTTTAAACTATTTTGGAAATCTTCATTCCCTAAATATAAATCTTATTATGAGGTGTTATGAAATCAACCATCTAAATATACAATTAGGGATTGCGAAACTCACTTACTCATAAATTATTTGATTTTTTTTTCGGTCATGCAGGCCTTCCATGTAATGAAATTATTTGTTAGTTAGATTTAGGCTATTAAGTACTTAGAATCGTGTTTAGCTTTACTTTTTCTTTTAGTTTTCTTTTTAAGCTATCCATGAGAATTTTAAAATTTAAAGTAAGAAATATTTTTAAATTTTTAATTTGAAAATTACTTCTAATTGATAAATATTTAATGTTTTCTTAATTTATGGATAAAAAATATCTCTTAAATTTTAAAAATCTGAAAATTTTTCAATTGTAGACAAATTTTTTTAGGATTACAAAAGGTTGAATAAAGTAAGATTATTTATAAAGTAAGCCTTTTAATGTTATGAGTGAATCTCCATCTAAAACTATCTACATATATTTGTTACGAATTATTTAAATTTAATTATCCTACAAAGCGTTATTTTTTGTGTTCAATTTATAAGTAATTTACTTCTTCCATCATTAAAATATCTTTTTCATTCCATATACTTGTACTTTAGTATGAATAACCCTATCTCACTATCTCTGCATGCTATACTGCCATTTAACACTTCTCATAAAGGGAGAAAACATATCACATGTACTTTGCTCTTGTTTTTAAAAGTCCAAGAGTAATTTTTTCAAGATAAATAGATTAAACAACGTCAAAAATTATGTCATTAATATTATGTTATAGTATTTCTTTCCCGTCTTTATTCAATATTAGTGGAAATTCATTAACTTGCTTCATTATCCTTTTAACAATTTTGTTTATTATCAATTTGCATCTATTGTACGGTTAAACTATTGAAGTAACTTCTCCCATATAATTGTTGATATTCCTTCATGTTTATACTCCCTCCTTAGTAAAATTCCATTGTTTACCAACAAACCAAAACAAACATCCTTATCCTTTTAAGATTTTCTTATTTCTACTAACTCACTTTTTTTTTTTTTTTCACACGTTTACTTGTTAAAGTTGTTAATGGGCCCTCATGCCTAACCTTTCCTTATACTGAAAGTTTGTCTTTATATTACCTACATTTCTCGTTTAGGCATGTTTGATATATGATTCATACACATTTTTAAATAATTTACAATTACTTTATATAAATCATTGGATACAAACACAATTAGAAATAAGATAAGAATGCTTTTAGGAATTTATTGGTTATCCAGGCCTAAATGTTTACTTGTTCATTCATAATTACCTCCTCATATTTATCTTTTTTATTTTTTAAAGTAATGTGGCTTATTTGATTCAATGTGTTCCAAATAACTACTATCCACATACATTTCCAAGCTTGATATCCTTTAGTATTCAATTATGAAACCATTAATTGTTGAATGTGTTTCTCTATCTAAATGTGTTGTACATTGAAGATTCTTATGGAGAGGTTGTATAAATTATTCACTTGATTTTTACCTAACAATTGAAATAGATGGCTAATTGTTTTTTCTTTTACTCCGTACATGGTACCACCTAAAGTCACTCACATATATTCTAAGTTATTCCTTTTAGACACTATATTTTAAATATCTCCCCAATCTAAAATTTGGGTTGATGACATAACTCTAATTTTTCAAAAAACTTTATAGAAATCCACATTTCCCCCCTATCAAAATGTTGTAATATGGCATAGGGTAACTTAATACTATATATTTGTAGTCTACCATTGTTTTATACTCAAATGTGATTTCTCATATTGTTAGGTTATTTTCATGTTATCTTTTGCATCCAATTTTCTACTTGAGACAACTTCCATTTGAATCACTCATATCTCTGTATATCATATTTCATATAGTTTTGCAATTTTGGTATCTTTGAAATTATAATTATCATATAACTTCAAAAGATATTTAAATCACTATTTTTATCTTATTCTTGTCTATGTTTTTGAGATGATTCTATAACACTATCACTCTTGATAATAGTTGGTGGAGTACCGATTCATAATAAATTCAAATATATTTATACCTTTAAGAAATTATTATTCCATTTTTATTCGTCCATTCCTATTACTTTTAAGTTTCTAAGCTCTTAAAATAAATAATTTATAAAAAAAACTAAAGTCAACCATCAAATATATATAAATATTATAAATAAATCATACTCATCCATTTGACTAACTCTACCCGACTACTTCAAATTGGATTTAGATTATGATTATGAATAATTTTACTTCAAACTATAATCATATATAATGCTAATTCATATTTATGCCATAATGACCTTATTTTAAATATAACTATATTTCGTTAGAGTGAACATGACATTGAATAAAAATCCGCAATTTCTCCGTACGAGAAATTACTAGGAAAGCCACATCGTCTCATCTATACAATTTATTCCTATGTCATCGAGGGAGTAAATTATATTTCAATCAAAATATATGAAGTTATTTTCTAGCCTCCATTATAAATTTTGAAATTTATTTATTTTATTTTAATTAATATAAAGTTTTAAACTGTTTTAAGAAACGTCAGAAAGTTAACCAGACACAATTTTAGCCATGCATACAAACGTACATTTTACTTCTCCAGGACTGAATCCATTTTCTTTCTGGCATTCCAATTGATACGTTGTTATTGAAATATTTATTCTAAAAAAATATGTGTATTTTCAAACTGTAGTCATAAAATTTTGTTGTTGCGTAAACTATGGAGACTGCATAATTAATCATACATTGATTTAGAGGAAAGAGAAACAAAGAAGATAGAAATAAATAAGTTAAAAAAATAGATAAGAAAGAAATAGTTGAATGTTTAATTATTTCTTAGAATAAAAAAAGGAAAAATACAAAAAATAATTTTAAATTATATAACATATTTGGTTTAATAAAAATAAATAAATACAGTATTTCTTTAATGAACAAATAATAAGTTATATGAACATTGATGAAACAGAAATTATGCATGATAAGCAAGAGAGGGACAAGGAAGGGGAAGCAAGTGAAGTTATTGTGTCTTTACTGTCTTCGCAAACAGACAACTAACCTAGACTTCTTTGCCATGCATAGCTGAAACATTTACCCGTCACATTCCAAACCTCCCTAACTTCTTTATTTCATTTTACCTTTTCTCGATGCAAACTCTTCCCTCATTTAATCACAACATGCATATTTCACCCTAAGATCTTCATCTTCCTACTATGCCTACTTACCTAGGCCTTTTTTTAAATCACCAAAGTACTTACCTAGGCTTAGGAAAATGTTTGCTACACTTACATCAAAAAGTTCCTTAGGGGTTCTTTGTAATTCATTCAAAATTTCCCTTAAATATAAATTAAAGTTTAAAAAATTTTGTTCACATTTTCTAATTGCAGGTTCTTAGGCATATTGAGTGACTAGCTTTTTATAATGATTATTTAAAAAATATCATGGAATTATTTTTGATTCAATCATAAAGTAAACTTTATTAAATATAATAAAAAGTATGTAGCAGTTTTATTTTTTATTTATTAAAAAATATGACCTTAAGAGTAAACAAAAAGGTGAGAGAGAGTTAACGAGAATTGGATCTAGTAATTATACAACTGATTAATTATGAATCAAATTTCTTCTTAAAGAAATGGATGTACTTATTACTCACCAGAGTCTCAAACAGAGTTATTGTATAGTGTTCTTAACTAAAAAGTTCTTAAAGAAACTAATTCGCTTGTTCAATTTTTAGAAAAAGTACTTTCAGATATTTTTAAAGAAAGAATCATAACTACTAATACGTTGCATCGAAATCAAGGATATAAATATATAAAAAAATAAATAAAGTTACTCATAATTAAAAGGTGAATCTTAAATAAAAATATGAAACTTATTATTTACCATGAAATAATAGTATTTGGAAAAGACAAAATATTATCCAAAGATATTGTTCAGAAATTTTAAAATGGATATTTTTATATCATTATACATTTCATTGTGATTTTCAACGTATTTTTAATGTAAATTATAATGATTTTTTATTTTAAGTTATTTAATTAATGTCTTCAAAGCAATATCACCTTTTTTATTTATAAAAAAAATTACACACATGAAATGAATTATTTAATTCATTAAACTTTACTTATATTTAATATTAATCTTAAAATGTCTTTATCCTAAAATGAAAAGTATATATATTATAATAATATAACCAAAAGCTTAAAATTAAGTAAAAACAAATACAAGTTATTTATATTTAAAAAAAAATTCTAATGAGTACGGAGCTAATAGTTAACCTAAATCATATAAGAGTATACTAGAAAGAATAATATGAGATATGGATAATGCATGAGGGATTTATTAAAGAACTAAAATTCCCTCCACCCAAAAAGAGAAAAAAAAAAAAAAAAAAAAAAAAAAAAAAAAAAAAAAAAAAAAAAAAAAAAAAAAAAAAAAAAAAAAAAAA
>Ga0099825_1001690_pt1 | contig 28594 bp, 12 predicted proteins | sample SiratroredBW_FD_76838 | JGI IMG/M metagenome (GOLD analysis project Ga0099825, IMG submission 76838) | Root nodule microbial communities of legume samples collected from California, USA - Siratro red BW | ecosystem: Host-associated > Plants > Roots > Nodule | place: USA: California | collected...
AATATATTGTTATATTATTTATGGTTTTAATATTTCTACTTTTTGTATAATGTTTTTTTTTTTTTTTTTTTTTTTTAAATCTAGCGATCCGACAATAAAGCAGTTGTTCGTTATTTTCCGAATAGAAACTAACGGAACATTGACCGGTTCTTTCTTTTATTTGTTTAATTATAATTTGGTATTTATATCAGTCTTATACGAGGAAAATGAAAAGGGATCTCTTTAATAATTTCTTTACAAAAAATATCAGTTGATGAAATAATTGAATCCTTTGTAGGAGAATGCAAAATCAGTAATTACTCACTCGGAATGACTTTGCTTCCAAAAATTATCTAAATTTTAAACAACAAAAAAGTAACTTTATACTAATGATCTTGCGTTTATCCAAAAAACATAGTCATCACTGTCAAAAACACATTAGTTCTCATACGGGATCATAAAAATAATTTGAATCATAATTAAATATTATAATGGAAAAGTTATAGGAAAAGAGAAAAATGAATTTTAAAATATAATTTACTTTGGCTATTTTATTTCTTTAATACATAAAATATTGAATAAAAGTTGAATAAGGCGGTTTTAAGTAAGCCATTATATATGGAGAAAGTAGTGATCCTTAAGACAATTTTGGAAGAAAAATGGTCTACACTTAATAGAAAAATTCCACTATATATTATTTATATTCTAATGTTATAGATTATTTAAAATCATGTTGTTGGTCTAATTTAGTTAATTTTTTAAATTTTTGTGTAATTTTTTTTTAAAAAAAGAGAAAACAATAAATGAAATTAACTTTTATAAACTAAGATTAATTTATATATCAATTAAAAAAATTTTGATTTATATTATAACTTTTAGAATTTAGGTCATGTATAAATTGATTTTAGTTGTTAAAAAGATAAATTTGTGTTCATGTAAGAGATTTTTTCTTTTTTCTTTTCTTCTAGCTTTTAAACAATTTTCTCTTAAAAAAAACACAACTCACGATAGATATTAATACGAAATTTAATATATCAATTAATACTCTAAAATCCAATAACCATATGTCATCATATAAAATGTATCATAAAAGAAGAAAAAAAAAGGAACAAAAACATAAGAAGCACACCAAATTTATGTAAAGAAAATATAGAAGACACTTCCAACATAAACCTAAGTTAAGCGAAACATAGGAGATTCTATGTTTGATGAAACCTCTTCCATTTCTTCATTGTTGATGAAACTTTCATTGGAGCAAATGATGTTGTTGGTAAAAGAGTCTTAAGGGTCTAACACAAATGTAGTCATAGATCCCTACTTAGTTACTTCTCAGATGGCTTAGTCACGTTTCTGCAATGCGTGTTCTAGCATGGCACCAATAGTGTTCAAAGCAACTTGTTGGTGCCATGACTTTACTGATACGACTTGTGAATTGTTGTGTTAGCTCAAGATAAAAGACAAAAGAACAGGTCGACAAAACCACTGTGAAGACTCGTTCAGATGAAGAGGCATAGAGGTATAGTTTGCACGATTCGCACACTTGAGCTTGTGAGGGAAGGAATGAGAGAGTTATAAAGGTACCCTTGGTAGAGAGTAAGAGTATACTCGAGGTTTTACTTCAGGATATAGTCTATATGAGCAAGTTGACAAAGTATAGAAGCACTACATATGTTTGAGGTATCGAGTTGACCAATTTTCTTCCTTTAGCATGACTTGCATTTTTAGCCTTGTTGGTTTAATAGAAGGATCTTTGACTAGTCGATGAGGGATGTCTCATCAGTTCCAACCTTCTCTTTTCCCTGTACTTAGAAAAAGGATGCAAGTGTAAAGTCTATCAAGCTTAAGATAGATCCTTGTGTTTTTAATGATAGTTGAATGTATAAACCTAAATCCAAAAATAGTGCTAGATGCACATCTTTAATATGACTTCATAGTGTTATGCATTTATGTTTTCCTTCCATCATCATCTAGAGCATCATCCTTAGCTCAATTAGATCCACTTAATCCTTTCATTTATCAATCTCTTCACTGATGGATACGATCGAGCTCAAATAGCAAATGCGTGTGGTAAAGCTTTGACTGACAAATCCAAGGAAGAAGCATGTCCCTTTTTGTTCCCACAATCTAATCTCAATAAGGTTGACGAGAACTTCAAAAAGGGATTTCATCATCTGGAAAAGGATTCATTATCTACACATATGCATTTCTTATATAAATCTCCTTGGCAGAGTAAGAGTACACCAAGATGATATATATTAGATTCTTTAGGGAGGGAGGTGGGCCCTCTAGTTCTTCTAGGTGGAGGAGGTATATTAATAGAGGAAGTTTTTTCTTCATACTTTGTTTCATCATCCATACTAAGATACAATCTTGAACTCCTTTGTAGGCAAGCTTTACAGGGTTTGTATGCTCATAGTGATACTCAACAACAAACTTAATTAGAGAGATTGACATTTTTCTCTTGCTTAAGATTTTTAAACAATTGTAGTGAGGATGTTTGGACACACCATGGGTTGTTTCAGAGGAGACAAACGATACTGGTATTTCAGGTAGGAACCGGTACTTCGTTATCCACAATAATTCATTGCTACTCGGTCGTCAGGATTATGGAATTTGAGCATGTGGGGACAGTTGGCTAAAAAAAAAAAGGGTTGAATAAAGCCTAGGACTCTTTTCACAGTGAATAAAGTAGACATCTAATAGTCCATTTAACGCACCAAGATATAACAACTTGCAAAGCAAAACAACTTAGTAAAAGTAGGGAGAGAAACAACACACAAGAATTTATAATGGCTCACCTAAATCTAGATATGTCCAGTTCCCTAAAGTCAATAACTTAAGAGATTCCAGTAATCAAGACACCTTGATTATAATGAGTACATCAACACCTCCAGGTTACAACTAGTATACAAATTTTTCTAGGTTACAACTAGTACACAAACCTCTCCAAGGTATCATTCCCAATCTCTCCCTGAGACTAAGAACTCTAAAATAATCTCAAAGATAGCACAAATAAAGCTTACGAGGGTATAACTTGATAGAGCGAAGAATTTACAAAGGTTTACGCACAACCCGAAAGACAGATGCTCAACAACTAATAAGACTATATAAAACTCTATGCAACTTCTCTCATGTATCACTTGTATATCTTGTATGTTATTGTATTTTGTACCTTATTCTTCATCCTTGATCTCTTTATATAACACCTTTAGATAAGACTACTGAAGATTCGATCATGAAGGTCCTGTTCTTCTAGAGAAATTCTTTTAAGTTAGATTCTCAATATGGAAAGTCTTGATATTTTCTTAAGATCTTTTCTTAAAACAAAGATGTAAATACGCATAGTTTTTCACACAAATAAACAAATCACGATTTCTGTTTGAATTGTTTCCAAAAGTTTTTTTTACATAACTGTCTTTGCATTAAGATGTTTCCTTAGATGAAATCTAACGTTTAGAGATCACTTTGTTTATTTGATTAATTCTAGATTATATATATGTGTGTGTGTGTGTGTGTATTTAATTACATCTTAATTAATTGAACAACAATGAATAAACAAATTAAATCAAGAATTATTGCAAGTCAATATAGACTGCAACATAGAGTGATAAACCGCCTATCACTTTAAAACTTGGTAGATTGTTAAGTCTACTAAGATCTTGTAATTGCATCGCATGAAACAAATGTTAGCATAATCATAAGAATGTAAAAGCGTATAAGATACTTATAAGATTTGTTATCATCATAACTTAAGCATTTGTGTAGTCTACTATTATACAGTCTTGTGGGGTGTAGACCTTTTAGGTCTCCATAGGGCAACCACTATTAGCTGAAGGGAAGAACCTTGAAAGGGTGCTATTAGGTTTCATCTTCATCTTCTTTTTCGGTTTTGTCCTTAGAGGCAGACTCTATTATCACATAATCTTTGTTTGCATCTTAATTAGAGTAGGAGACTTGTTCAATCGTATATAAAGCAATAAACAATTGTGTCTATCATTTTTAAATGTAAATGTCTACAAGACACCATGGAGATTGGCTTGGCATCAATGTCCATATTCTTGATGATCATATCATTTGCATATGACTTCATGTCATCATATTCTATAGTTGATGAGGTAGATACATGCCATGGTAGTGCTAAGATTGGTGGTCGATCAAATTGTGGTGGAGTAGATGATGTGGAGGCTGTGGTTGAGGCTTGTTGTAGATGAAAGAAGATATTGAGAGTGACTTAATCAAAAGTAATCTTTAGTAGTGATGGTGATTGAGGAGTGGGTTGGAATATTATGGATTTGGAGATATATGAGAGGATGATCTGGGAAGCTTTATTGATGGAAATGAAGTCATACTCTCACGTAATTGAGGACATTGAACACCGATTTTAGCCCTTAACTGAACAAGGGGTTCAGAGGCAGTGTACTTACCAATGTCTTTGAGTTTCTTTGTTGTTGAATTGACTCCATTAGAGTCATTTCTATAGTTAAAAGATTAGCATTTGTCAAATGTCGTTGCAAATTATCATCCCCAAGGCTCAATCTTAAGGCTACTTCCAATTGTATTTTGTAGGCATCTATATCATGTTGTGTTCATAGATGGCAAAGCAAGGCGGGCTGTGCAGGCTAGCTTGTAGACTGCTATAAAAAGTGTGGGATGGGCTCATTATTTTGGCCCGCTGACCCACTTAGGCCCACCCTGCATAACTCGTAGCCCGTACGGGCCAACAACAGGGCAGGGCGAGTCAGCCTGCTAGCCTGTGTAATAATAAAAAATTTAAAACAAAATTTCTCACCCACACGACCTCATCCTCATATAAATTCTTTCAATGTCTGAAAACAATACTACACTTATACAATCTGTCTTATCTAACTTCCATCTCGCTCTCCACTGTTGTCCTCCTCTAGGTTCCTTCTATGACTGTTTTACTTTTGAACTTTCGTAATTGTCTGAATGTTTTCTTTTCTAATGGTCCACTAATTGTCCAAATCAGATTTGAGTCTTATATTTATATTTAAAGATTGACACAAATTAAGGAATAGAAAGAAATCACGACACTTAGCGTAAATCAAAGTCGTGGTTGAATAGAATTTTTTATGAAATTAATGAAATTTTATTTTTTTCATATAGGTTGGCCCACAAGTGATCCCTATTGATAATAAAGTATTGAGTGTGATGCATTAGAATATATTTAGGATTTGAAAAAAAAAACTAAATTTGGATTAAATTTAAAAAATATTACTTAAAGTATAAAAGACCTTCCAACTTTAATGTTCATATTTTATTTTTGGTTAACAGCATAAAAATATACTATTTAATATAGAGCGAAAAATCTTCTTAGTATCTTGACAAATGTTTTCTCAATTATTTAAAAGAGTATATCATATAGGATAATTTCCTATTATATTTTTTTTTAAACGAGAAAAAGTTATCAAATTTATAATATTAATGAACAAAAAAGCTTAGTATCATATAAATATAAAATAATAAAAAAACTTTTGAATAAACTTAATTTCAAATTCTAAAAATTTAGTGGTTGGGTGGTTTCTTCAATTAGTTGATAGAAAAACCTTCTCTTATTTACACAAGTTCAATAAATAAACTATTAAATTATACATTATAAAGGTTTATATTTATATAACTAAAATTCTTAGTAAGTAAATATTTTTAACATATAAATATAAAGGTTTACATTTATACTAAACATTTTAAATATTAATATAAAAATTTAACTATAATTACAAATAATTAAAAAAAAAGATAAACTTTAATAGTCTCTTCGATTTCGTATGATTGTTTCCTCAACTACTAACCATGAGAGGAATGGACAGTTAATATTTTGGAAGATTTAATGTTGAGCAATATAGTTAGTTTTCTAAAATAGTTTATGTATCTATGAGGAAAACTGAAATACGGTTAATATACTTTGCAATTAATCCCTGTAGTGAATGAATAAAAAGTAATAAAATAATTGTTGAAAAATCGTATTTGCATCTTTAATGTTTAATATGACTGCGCCTAAGAAATTATTTCCTTTCATTTTCTCCTTACATTTATTAAACAAGATTATCTATGGAGTATTTAAGTATTAGATATCTTTTCATTTTATCTAATATATCCTACATATATAAAGTCTAAGTAAAGAAATCTAACGAGTTTAAAAATGACTATTTATTTTGTAAAGATTTTTTTTAGGATTATTTTTCTTTTTTCTACTAATTGGGTATAATGTTCTCTAATTACTTACTGAAACTTAAAAATATTGATTACATCTGTGTCCATTTGCATGTAGAATTAAATAATATTTTTTGCATGTGCATCTAACATTATCAGTAACATGTAGAGGCTGAGTGACATTAGTTGTATGTACATTTAAGTTTACTTATAACACTAAAGTCATTATTTTCGTAGAAGTTGGCAAGTCAGCCCAACAATGACAATTGGCTTGAATGAAGAATGCCTCGGAACAGAGTTAGACCTTGTTAGAAAAATTGTGAGACAAAGAAAAATCTAGTAAATGCAGAGTCATTCAATGATACTATTCAAAACTCGAATCAAGAGCTTTCTGAGAAGACAACCTAGTTTGGCGGATGAAAATGGAAGCACAACCCACTTGTCTGTCGAGACAGGTACTATAAAAATGGAGGAGTGGTTGAAGAGTCTCCCGCATGTGCAGTGCTTCACACAAGATCTGGGAAGCTTGAAATGATGCCCAACTATTCGGGTGTAGTTGGATCGAGCCATGTTCAACACCTGGAGTACACCCATTATAAACTCATTAAATGAAAACTTAACATGCACACAGTCAACATACATGCATAAAAATAGAACTGCTCATCTGACTCCTCTCAATTGTGACATACATTGTCCATTGTCCATGACCCGACACCGCGTTGAAAGGACAATCAGAGACAAGGTTGTGAGCGGACCTAAGATTGACCCCACTATTTATAGGAGTAGGATTAAGGAGGTGAATGAAGAGTCACAAACCCCAACCCCTCGCATCTTATGGCCCGCCCAGAAAGTGTAACATTTCAAGTGCCTCTGTACCACATGACAAGCATTTATTGCACTTGTTGTTCTAGGAAGATATGACTGTTCGCAAATTATTACGAATTCTCATTGCTCGTGCTTGGGGAGTGCTTGGGGAGCTCATATGTATATCCGATATGGCAAATGAATTTTTCTTTCAAAACACTACCGTTCTTCAAACATTCGAGTTTGGGGACCAGCTTACCGTTCAATATCCCGACCTCCCAACCTCGCAGGATTAGTCTCTACATTCTTTGAAAACTCAAACTTGAGAAGTCTAAGTACTGTTCAGTTTCTTGGCTTTTCGACCATGTCGATCTCAAACGATCAATAATCCCCATCCATGTTAGGTGAATCATAATCCAAGTTAACTATCTACCTAAATTATCTAAACAACAAATTCTTGAAATGAGAATTTAATCAAATACCTTTTATCAAAATTAGCTTGTTAAGCAAATTGTAAACACAAGTTAAGAGAAGATTAGGCCTATAACAGTAAAAGTCAATCACAAAATAGTATGAATAACTTATCATAGAAAAAGTAAAATTAGATCTAATAGCATTTATAATTCATAAATACCTTATAGTGATTATTGGATCCGAATACCTTTATAGGCACCTCGATCTTATACGTCCAAATAAAAAGAAAAACACAAAAGAGATAATATATGAAAAGATTGTAATTTATTTAAACTCATTCTGAATTTATAAGAACAATGATAATTTCTTTCAACATCTTATCCTAATGTTTGTCTATATAATGCGTATGAAAGCGAATAGAAACCCAATAAAATTTTTAGCTGTTTTAACTAAACATTTATATATATAGTTTACATTATAACTAAAGTTTATAAAGAAATAATACACTTCTTTTGTATAGTGGGTTTTAGATTAATATTACCAACACGGTTGGTGTTACACACTTAAAAATATACAATACCAAAAACTATAAATGCACGTACAGGCAGGAACTATTATTCAAATTAAAAGTATATAATTTATTAAATGGAAATTTTAAAAGATTAAAAAAAATCATTTTCTATGTGAGTTTTTAATAAAGACTAAGTTAAAACGAAACTACTTACTTCTCACTCAAGTTTGTGCATTCAGGATAAGACATAAAAAGGTTATTTAAAAATTTAAATTGTATGGATAATTAAAAAAATTACAAAGGACCATGTAGAGAAAAAGTTAAGAATATATTTAGGAGCAAGATGTAGAATAATTTTTAATTTTGTTTTTTAATTTTCAAAAAAATCTATATTCCATTTACATATACGGGCACCTAACAATTGATCAGATCATCACACATTAATAAATTCTCAACGAATTGATAGAAATATAAAATATCTACAATTTTGGAACTTAAATAAAAAAATTCAAAAATATTATTCTAAAATAAGTTGGGTGCAGGAAGAAACTCCAACAGGTCACCTGGGCCTGGAAGGCCTAATAGCCTTTTGCATTCTTTTTCCGTTATTTTCATTTAAGACTGTTTCTTCCTACACCTCCATATCATCTTCCTGGACCTCCATAGTCTAGGCAAATTTACCGTTTAACCCTTTTTAAAAAAATTTCATACCCCATAATACCCTCCACCACCCTTCACATCCTTTCTTCCTCCACTTTGCCTGCACCCCGTTCCAACTCCATTGAACCCCATTCGACGACGGCTGCACCTCCACCTCCACCTCCACCTTCACTGTCAGTGCTCGTATCCTACTTTGCCACTGCAGATCTACATTGAGTGCACCTTGGTTGCTGATTGTTGGCGTTGGTTCTCCATCCTTGTTCTCTATTCACGGTTCGTGAAAACCGTAACCCACAAACTTCTACTTCCATCATTTTGACACCCATTCAAGCAATTGAAAGGAAGGTAAGCATCATTGTAAGTTTAATTTAGATTGTAGAGGTAGTTGTGGTGGATTGGTGGCGGAGGACGGCAGTGGTCGACTTTTTTTTCACTGTCAAACTGTTCTACGGTTTGTAGAAAACGTAAGTAATTCAAAATTTCTCTTCTGCGGTTTGTACAAACCATAGAACAATAGAAAATATTTTTCTACAAATCCAATATGACAACCACAAATCCAAGACGAAAAGCAACCTTCCGCACTCATTCAAGTAAATTATCTCTGGTAGGAAATACCTAAATTTAAAAAAATTTCAAAGTCACTATCCCAATTTATCTAATAAAAGCATTTAATATAAGTAAATTCATTTACCTCATTCGTTGAAAAATGTAAACCACATTCATGTTCCTTAACCATAACATTACTTTGATGTGCTTCTCCCATATCTGATATCTTATCTACTTCTTCAGAAACTTTACTCAAATATTCTCCTTCCATGATAGACTGAAGAAAATATTTAAAATAATCACATTAAGAAATCAAAACAAATATAAAAATTCAAGTCACTTCTGCTTTACGGTCTATAGAAACCGTAAAAGTAATAGACATTACGGTTTGTAGAAACCGTAAAGCATTTGTTTTTTTTTTACTGCTTATGGCTTCTACAAACCGTAGATAAAAAAATGTTCTACGGTTTGTAGAAGCCGTAAGCAGTAAAAAAAAAATACAAATGCTTTGCGGTTTCTACAAATCGTAATGTCTATTACTTTTACAGTTCCTACGAACCGTAAAACAGAACATCTTACGGTTTGTACAACCCGTAGAGTTCTCTTATACACCTATGCACTTACGGTTTGTACAAACCGTAAGCTCTTACGAATGTTAAAATAACTATAGTTTGTGTAATCCGTAAGAGGCGTAAATATTGATTTTAAACTTAAGGCTTACAGAATCCGTAAATATTAAACTTCTACGGTTTCTACAATCCATGAAAATCAGAAAAAATGAATAACAGATACCTCGACGAAGACGACGGTGGTTGTTTTTCAACCACCCACAACCACCGACGGCCACCCAAAGTGCCTTCAACCCCCCACTCTAATACCGTAGGAACTTCCCACCACTGCGACACCTTCCACCTCTGTTCAGAAATGCATCGTACCCCTTCCATGAAAAACCTTCTTTTATAGCAGTAGGGATAATTTTGTAATTTACTCGTGTCTATTATTAGAATTTTGAAAATTATGGAGGTGCGGGAAGATGATACGGAGGTGCAGGAAGAAGCAGTCTTCATTTAAAGATCACATGGTTTGATACCTAATGTTAAGTTGGCAGTTCAGTTCATATAATTCTTTTGATTTCATAAAGATTAGATTAATTTATGATCACAGCAGTTCATTGGACTTCCGATGTATGGAGGAAAGAAAAAATAATGTTCTGATTCCATAGTCTGTTGTAAGAAGATCACGAGGGCTGACTCTGGCTTGTTTGGATAACTACGTTTTACAAATATTTTTATGTAATTTGTTATTATATTAAATCAATAAGTATTTTATACATTATATTTAAAATGTTTGCTTATTCCTATGTTTATATGATTTTTTTAGTGAAAATAATGTAAGCTACCCGTTGATATATGAAAAAAATTGACATGAATCAATAGTCAAATGATATTCTATTATAAAATAAAACTAGTTCCAGAAATATGAATATATATTGAAAAAAGAAATCATTAACTAGTAATGTTCTGCACGTTGCTTGAGAAACAGTAAACTACTATATATTATCACAGTCTAATAATCAAATTCATATGACTAATGAAATAACGTATTCCTTAGTTTTTTTTTTTGTTTTTTATATTCTCAATGATTATCTAATTACTCAAACAACAAAATTTTATAATAAGAAGTTAGGAGAAATTATATTATTCTTTTGTTATTTATATTCTCAATATTTTTTTAACCACTGATTTTACAATATTCAAATATAAAACTAGTGCTTATTATAATTTATCATAACAATAACATACTAAACATATAATTTATTATTAATCATGTATTACAATTTTAGCACGTACATAACCAATATCCTTCATAAACATAATTTTTTTTAATCGGCAGTAATTTATTATTAATCCTTGTGTTCACTTTTGATTGATTGAGGTGACGCTAAACCATGATCCATGCTCATGCTAAAGTTGTAATTCTGCAAATCGGGAGCTGGATTTTCAGAAACTATCATGGAGGATGACTGTGAATTGGTTGGATCAATTTGATGATAATACGGTTGCATATTATTTTTTTAAGCATTGCTTGCTTCATTGCCAAATAGCACTTCATCAAATAGAAAACATGATCTATGTCTAGTAGCATGATTTAGAGTTCCCAGCAAGGACAACATTGAGAAAGTTCTCTAAAAGATGATTATGTACAAAGCTGATTCTGCATGAAAATGGTCAACCAATTGTACATTTGTATCAGATTATTCCTCTACTTGTGTTCCCACGTTGCCTACCAGATCAGGATGAAAATGTGTGAGTGTAGCAGTAGGCACAGGTTGCAAGTGGATTCCTTTCATATACAGTCATCCCTCTATTTGTATTTTGTATTTTGTGGATGTGTCAAAATTTTTCAGTCTGCCAATCAAAATTAAAATTTCAGTTCACGTTAACAATAACTCAACCACTATGACCGTAAAAATCACTTCACTAAACACTAAACGTGATAAGAGAGTGGTATGAAAAGGTGGAGTAATAATGAAATGTTCCTTGAAAATCAAATGCATATAAAAACTAACATGCAGATGACTTGCAACATGTCCTATTTTTAGACCAGGGACTTCATTTTTTCGAGAATTTTCTTTAACACGACATCTAAAAGAAAATAATCAAGTAAAAAAAGTAAAACTGGCAATGGCACCAAAAAAAAATACCGATATTAATGAATAATATTAATAAATAAAGAAAAATAAAACAATTGCATCATACTTTCTAATCCAACTTTCTCAATAGCATCTACAAATGTTTTATGCAGTTGTGGTGATCATACTAAAAAATGATTTTTTTGTGCGAGATGGATTATTATTTGAATTGTGAACATCAGCTTCTCTAAAACTGTTGTTGCTCCTCTAAACACAACATGCACCAAATTCAAAATTATCACTTATTGCTCTTATTTTATTATCATCTTTTTGTCTTTCATCTTGAGATAGGTGCTTTCTACTAACGTGTGTCCACATATTCATGAGTCGATCATCCTTTCGTAAGGGTTTAACCCAATAATCACATACTCCAAATTCAATAGCCTTGTTACAGAAGTCTTATTATCATCCGGAGACATCACTGCAAATTATAAAATAAGTTCACATTCTAGATATAATGTTGCTTAAAAAAAGATCGACGTTAACAAAAACACGACAAAAACTTTGTAAATATTTAAAGAGATATTATGTCAGTTTACATAAATCCGACGTAATATACCACATTCTATGTCGATTCCACAAATAACCAACGTAAAAAAAGGTTGAAAAATTTAAAATTTAAAATTTTTGAAATGGCGCTTGAGATACTACGTCGGTTGGGAGTTCCCAATCGATGTAATATGTAGTCATATTACATTGGTTGGGAGATCCCAACCGACATAGGATCTCCCTCACATTATGCTGGTGAATTCTGGAAAAAAAATAGATAAAGTTTGGCCAGATACTACGTCAGTTGGGACCTCCCAACCGACGTAATATCTCCCTTGAGTTAAAAATTAGGGATTTATCCCTCGCGCCGCTTCATTCCTACACTTCATTCTTTTTCACTTAGCCTTGTGGCTTTGCCTTCTCTTTCACCCTTTTGCCTTCTTCTTCACTATTTCACTCTCACTGCGTGTTGTTCTCCTCCATTTTTCTTTACTCTCACTGTCTTTGTGGTTTCATTCACTCCATTTTTGCATTCAGTGGTTTTGGCATATTTCATTTAGGTCCATTTGCATTCACTGATTTTGCTCTTAGTGTCTACAAGAGGTATGTTTTCTTATCTTTGAAATGTTGTTGTATTATTTGTATTCTTGGACTGGTTTCTGTATGCTTGTATCAGAGATTTTGGATTTCAAAAATTTTAGGACGAAAAAACTTCAAATGTTCATAACTTTTGATAGAGAGTTCGGATTGGGACACTCCAAAAATGAAAGTTGTTTGAAATGGGTTAACGAAACCGTTGGCCAACCGCCAAAGGCGGTTGGGCCTTTGGAAATTTCAAAATTCCATTGTTTAGGATTTCTTTTTTACTTTTTTGTTATTTTTCACCCATTTTTGTAGATTGTAACCTTTGATTTCACATATCTATACTTGCTAGAAAATTCTAAAATTTTTTGTGGTGTTTTCTTATATCGATTAGAGATTTATCAACCAATTAATTTTTTTTTCTGAAAAATTGGACTTATTACGTCGGTTCCAACTTACAACCGACGTAGTATCCACTTTTTATGCTGTTTTAGTTGGGTATATGATGTTGGTTTCTATTTTTCAACCAACGTAGTGACGTACATATTATGTCGGTTGTATAAAGGAAGTTATGTGTCCAAGACTTTCTACGTCAGCTACACCTATGTCGGTTCCAAAACCGATATAGAATGTCTTCCAAAACCAACGTAAAAAGTCATTTTTCTACTATTGTTTTGTCAGTCAAAACTTAAAAAATTGAGTAAAAAAGTTAAGGACTAATTACATACCAATGAAAGGAACATTAATTTGTTTTTCATTGACAAATTTGAGAAATTCATAATCATCCATCAGTAGTATATGAAACTCAATGAGTATCAAATGAATTTACCTTTTTTTTTTATCAAAATATTGACAACAATCAAAGATTCAGAACATATCATAACGACACAAGACATGAAATCCATAACAAGAGTATCAACAAAATAGAAGAACAAATATTTCTTTTTAGGAAATAATTATCACATCTAACCTTGATAAGAAAATTGTTGACATGCATTTTTGATGAATTCAAGATGTTTGACATTGTTGTTAGTGACAAGAGCATTAACTGAGACTTTTGTAGGTGAAGAAATGTTGCTTTTTGCGGTCACCTAACAAGGAAAATAACAAAGAAAAATTATACTTTGACAGATTTCTTATCTTTCAAGAGCAAGTGAAAATATGGATTTCTCAAAGGTGATGGGTATTTATATTTTTTTTTTTCATCCATGTTTTTATTTTTTAATTATTTTTTATTTTTAGATTATTATCTTTCATTTTAAATCATGTGATGTAAGATTAAAATATTATTAAAGATAAAACAGAATATACATATCAAATGATTTTTTTCATATTATTATAGATATAACAATAAATATAGCATGGAAATTTAAAAGATAATATGAAAAAAAAAATTATAATTATAGAATCACTTATTTTAAGATATACTAAAACTAATATTTAAAAACAAATTAACAAATGAAAAATAGTACTGACTCCCAAAACAAAATTAAAAAATAAAAAGTAATTTGTTTATATTATTTTTATTTGTTTGTTTTTATTTTTTTATTTTTACAATATTTTTTCATTTTAAATTATATGATGTAATTTTAAAATATTATTAAAGATAAAATAGAATATACATATCAAATAATTTTTTTCATACTATTGTAGATATAACTCTCATAAAAAAAAATAAAGAAAACAAATATAGAATGGAAATTTGAAAGATAACAAAAAAAATCTAATAATATTTAAAACCTTAACAAATGAAAAATCGTACTAACTAACAAAAATAAATTAAAAAAATAAAAGTAATTTATTGGTAATCAGGAAATAATAATAAAATATTATAAACTGCGTCATTGCTCATTGATAATAAAATATTAAGTGTAGATTAAATTTAAAAAAATATTAAGATATAAAAGACCTTCCAACTTTAATGTTCATATTTTGTTTTTCTAACACCATAAAAATGTACTATTTAATATAAATAGAAAAATATTCTTATTATCGTGTTAAATATTTTCTCAAATATATAAAAGAGTAGACTAAATAGGATAATTTCTCAATATATTTTTGTTAAACGAGAAAAAGTTGCCAAATTTATAATATTAATAGACTAAAAAGCTTAGTATCATATAAATATAAAATAATAAAAAAACTTTTGAATAAACTAAATTTCAAATTAAATTTGTTACATATATTTATTTATTTATTTAAATATTAAATAGTTTCACCTATACAAAAAGTCTAAGTATGTAAAATTGAAAAATCAATATATATATATATATATATATATATATAATATTTTTAATATATAAATTATATTTTATCAATATAAGAAAAAAGCTATTTAGATACTAATTTTTAGCTACGAAATAAATGGTTGCTAATTATGACAAAAAAAAAACCATCAAATTAGGTTTTGGTTGCTAAATAATTACAAAATAAAAGTAATGATTGAATTTAGTGATTAATTAAGTCAAGATAATTGGTATCTAACATTAGCTACCAAGGTTTTAGTCACTTATACCACTAGATTATAAATGGTATCTAATTGAGTTAGACTAATTTAGAATATAATGGTATAAGTGACTAAAACCTTAGTAGTTAATGTTAGTTACAATTGTTTTGACTTAATTGGTTACTAAATTCAATTATTATTTTTATTTTATAATTATTTAACAATAAAAATCTAATTTAGTGATTATTTTAGTCACAATTAACAATCATTTTATTTGGTAGCTAAAATTTAATGTCTAAATAGCTTTTTTTTATTATAGTGACTTTTTTCTTATACAGTTGCTTCTTACCCGAAACAAAATGCTTCATACACTTATAAAATTTTCAATATGTCAATAATATTTTTATTATTTTTATTTTAAAATTTATATATTAAATATTTTTTTTTTCACATTTGGATAAACATCTGTCATATTTTAACAGCAACAAAAAAGGATGAGAATGTGTTAAGATATTTACAACTTAGTAAGATTAGTTTTAAAAATTCAGTTTAACATATTATTTTTATATATTTAATTTGTTATAACTAATTTAATATTACTTAAAAAAATTGTTAATATTTATGAAGAAGGAGAAAAGTTAATTACTTTTTACTTAATTTATTTGTATACATGATTAAGTATGAGAGAGAGAAAAAAATTATTTATAAATAAATTTTAAAATAAAAATAAAAAGGGATATTGAAGATTTATTAAGTACAATAAGCATATTGTTTTTCTTGCAGAAAGTAACTGCCTTTTTCTTATATTCTATTAAGACGTGTCTAACTTTTGGATGCTTGATAAAATATAGTTAATTATCTTTTATATTAGTCATTCTATAAACTATGTTTCACTAATCATCTTTCGTATCAGTCATTTTCCTAAATTATGTTGGATACCTTTGGATTTGGTATATGCTAACATAATAAGGGAATGGTCCTTAGAAGATTGAATTTAAGAGTCCAAGCATAATTAAAAACAAGAAAAAGAAAATATAATGATAAATTTCTACATTTTTGACGTGTATAATGTGCATTAATAAACAAATAGGGGGCAAAAAAAATCTTATTTTGTGAATTTTATGGTTGTATTACATTCTTCCCCATTCATCATGTAGCCATATTCCTGTGTGATGAGGTGGTGGCAGAGTGGTCGGACACCACCTGCATTGCCAGAGTGATTATTGCAATGGCTGGCTAAATACTTTCCAAGCCCACTGAAAGGGAAGATTCGTGATGAATGCATAGAGATGTGCAAAAAGTTTCGTGCCAAACTAAATTTTCAGTCCTTTGAAAAAGAAAAAGAAGGCTGCATTACACTTTGTATATTAATCAAATAATCATAAACACTTGATTTTGTGATACGTCAACACTAATAAGCAGAAGATAAAATTATTCTGAACATTGATGGCAAGTGTGGCAGGCGAATCTTTGAAAATGGTACAATTACTTGTGATTTTCAACCAAAGGCATAGTACGTGGCTTCTTGGGGAACCCAGTTCTTGATCTATTCCTCATCATTTACCAACCAAATAGTATAATTAGCTAACTAGTGATTTTCAACCTTTTCTGCTCCTTTAATTTTGACCATCCACTCTTGTCTTTTACCCACCTATCCAACTAAAGTAACACCGATTTACAAGACCTGGAGCCAAAAGAAGCAATGTATAGTAGTATATTTTTATCATTCAATCAATATATTTATGATTGGGACGCATTTACTGAATTAGGAAAAACAAGTTTTGGACGTGAGAGTGCACCTTTGTTGCACACCTTTCCACCCCCTTGGCCCCAATTACCTTTATGTTTGTTCACATATATATTCTAGTAGGGTTGGGGTACCTAATAAAGAACACAATTCAATAAATAAACCTCATAGAGGTCACACTGATAATTAATTTAGCCGCCGGGTTACGTTCTGTAGATCTACTAATCTTATGATCACCATTAATTAATCGTAGTTAATGATCTAAAACTACTTTAATTTCTTAATATGGCCTATAAAGTCTCCTTCCTTCCTTAAAAACTAGTGGTAGATGAATACTCTTCTTTTTAAACATCTACATATAATCTATAACTTCTTATTTCTGATTTTTTTATCATATCATATTATATAATGTATAATACACTTTTTTCTTTCGTTGGGCGTCACTTAGTATTTGAGGTTTATTTATATAAAAGAAATTCAACTTCCTTGCTTTAAATTATAACAATAGGAATACAATCGATGCTCCAATCAATTAATTATTGTAATTATTTTGATCTAGTTTATGTGGGGAAACTCGTTACATGAGAGCAATTACATAATTATGAACGGAATTAGTGAAAAAAAAATTAATATGCTTATAGATGCATACAAGTAGTTATCACTAACAACTATCGATATTAATTTCATTTAGAATAATATAAAACATCAACTTGAGAAAACAATTTAGTATTTTAATATGATCATATTTTATATGTATACATAAATAACCTTAATTTTTTATACCCAATCTTATTGCTAAGAAAATTGAGTAAACTTATTGTTAAACAATTTGAAAAAAAAATATTGAAGATTCGCATTAATAAATTACTATTATAAAAATATTTATAATATATATGTGAGACAATTCTTACTTTATTAGCTAAGTTGTGAAAATGACTTAACATAAACTTATTTCTTAATACTTATTTTTTTTATTTTTTTTTCTATCTCATTTATTAATTTTCTTATCATATTATTTATTACATCTATAATTTCTTTCCTCTTCTTATCTTTCTTTCTTTTACTCCCAATCGAACTTAAAATGGAGGTATGCATCGAGTATTTTCCTATTTGATAATGAACTACTAAAAAGGATATACGCAATACGAAAAGACATAATGGAATACTTTAATTTTTTTCTAATGTTTTCATCATTTTATTTCTTTTTCTATATAATTGCAAAATGTTGCTATAATATTATCCAGATTAAGTAAACAGAGTATGAACTATAACGAAACACCGTAAGAGTTCCGCTCTAGTGACTGGATTCCAGAGTATTAACTTCGTCATCATAATATAATAAGACTAGGTTTAAGGTTAGATTATGTTGCAAGAAGCTTTTTTACAAGTATTTACAATAAACGACGTAAAATAAATTTCACCTTTTTCATAAGTTAATAGTAATACCCATGAAAAAAATTGTCGAATATCCTATCCTACATCAAATTCATTTTTCAAACACGAAGAACACAAGCAGAGAACAAATGGGTTCACTCATGAAAAAGCGTTCAAATATTTACACAAAAAGATGCATAAATGCCCACCACAAAGAAACAAAAGTGAAAAGTAAGGAAGAAAAGAGAAAGCAACGGTGAGAAGAAGGCAACGGGTAAGTGTTAAGTTAAGGTGGATTGGTAGGGGTAGAAGTGTGTATTCTCTTTATCAGCTTCTTGTACGTTAATTGGTGTCTCCAACTTCGAGAAGAGGAACAGACTTACCCCACAGAGGGAGAAGAGAGAATTGTTGTGTTGTTGTGATGCAGAAGTTGGCGAAAAGAGATTGGCATATATATGCATGGAGAAAAAGCTGAAAGAGACCCTTAATGGGTGCTTGCTCCCTCTACGAAGCGATAGCATGGTCCATTGGTGGCTCAGGATTGGTACAGTTCATAGGATGGAATAAAGGGTTTTGGCGGTGCTGAGCAGAAGAAGACGCAGCCAGCACATGCACCATGAACCATGCACCACCCATCTCACACCATCGCTCTTTTCCTTTGTTTGTGTCCTCTAATGCTTACAAAATTTAAAGGAGCACAAAAGGGATATTAGGAGACAAACAGTGATAACTCCAAGGGCTAACCATGTCAACCACGTAGAATAGAAGCTATTCCCTGGTTTTACTTTTTGGCAATTTCCTATGTAAAGCTTCTGTCGGATGTACCACCTTGTCCCGACCAGCCACCATCACTCCACTCATCTCAAAATGTTTTTGCTTATTTTCTTACAAGTCTGTGTGCATATGAATAGAGAACCAACCACGCTTGGAAGACCTTTGGACCTCACCTTATCATCTTTTAATGTCTTTTTTCTTTTACTGCAAATTATGTTTCTTTAATATTGCATTTACCTCTTCCCACTCTATCTTTCATCTCACTTATTCTTCTTCTCTTTTTGTATTCTTCGGATGATTTCTTTTCAAGCCATAGAACGGATTGCCTATCTTTATCGTGCTTTGTGTTTTTTCGTTTTCTACTGCTTTATCGTTTCTTCATTATCCAAATTCCAACCAATATTGTCGTACACGAGATCAAAAGATTGTTGTTAATCTATTCTATTCATTTGCCCGGTTCTTTTTATTTTTCTATTCGTTTCTCATCTTATTGCATTAATTTATCAATTTAGTTCTCTTCCTTTATTTATTTTTTGTGTTTATCCGTTTTCTCCTTTTATATTCCATCCACTCCAGACTTAAAGTGCATGTTGGATTCTTTTTTCAAGATTAAATTCCACATGTTTCTAATATTTTTAAAAGTGAGAAATAAGGAAAATGTGAAATAACATCTTTCATATGACAAAAAAAGTATTTTATAAAAACTTTGTAAAGCATATATAAAAATAAAATAATTCCATGAGAGAACCTGTGGAGCTTGATCAATTTCACGTTGGAAGTTTCATTTGTCTAAGTATCTTTCGCCCCATCACCTTACGAATAAATTACCTTACCAAACTAAGAGTATAAAAAATATTTATAAAGCTGGTTATAAAATTGATGTGTTATACACTTGATATATTGATGATATATATTAATATCCTGCACTACTAAAATTGTATATATATTTGTATGATAACTATATACCAACAAACTCATAATATATAATAGGGCCAATACAATACTAAATCATTAATAAATAATTTTTTTTATAGTGTTTCTAGGCATAAGGAATTTTAAGATAATCACATTCTTACACTTTTATTAATTGTAATTTTCATTATCAAGGGTTATATATGTGATGTTCAAAAAATAAGTAAATAAGGGTTATATATATGTTATTTTCTAAACATACATTACAAGAAAAAAATATTAGAGACGAATATATAGCTACCAAATAAAATGATTGTTAATTGTGATTAAAATAGTTATCAAATTAAATTTTGGTTGTTAAATAACTACAAAATAGAAATAATGGTTGAATTTAGTGACTAATTAAGTCAAATAATTGGTATCTAAAATTAGATACCAAAGTTTTAGTAACCTATGTAATTATATTCTAAATTGGTATCTAATTAAGAATATAATGGTATAGGTCACTAAAACCTTGGTAACTAATGTTAGATACCAATTATTTGACTTAATTGATCACTAAATTCAATCATTACTTCTATATTTTGTATAGTTATTTAGTAACCAAAATGTAATTTAATAACTATTTTGATCACAATCAGTAACTATTTCATTTAGTAGCTAAAATTGATCTCTAAACAACTTTTCTTTTTTAGTAATATTTTTCTTGTAGAAAAAAACTATTAAAGTAAAGCTAGGTGTATCTAAAGTTATAAGCCTAAAAGTGTCCTTAAATATCGGACGTATTTGAATTAATTAAAGAAACTTACAAACTTACTTGTTCTATAATAAGATTATATAGAGTCTTTTTTATATAAATTATTTATACTGCCTTCTTATTTTTTTTATTCACACTTAGAAGTGATTAAACGGATACTTTAATCCGATACAAGTTCAAGAATTACAATGAGTTGAAAACAAAAGAGTTTAGCCTCAATTTGAGCATATGAAACGAAGTCCAAAATTTATAAAGAACAATTATTTTTTAAGATGTCAGGGACTAAAGTTGGATCAAGCCATGATAGGGTCAAATTAGAAAGATTGTTTACATTTATTTTAGACTTAAAATATAAATTTCAAGTCATGGATATTTAGTGGGTTTGGACCGATTTTACTAAAAGATGTGTTCATTATTGAATTCTGATCGAACATGGTGTTAAATTGCTTAAAAGATATTAATTAATAAATATTTAATATAACTTATTAAATATGTTTAACTATTCAATAAATAAACATGAATTAATTTGTATTGTTAATATAACAAAAGTTTTCTTTCCTATTATAATTAAATGTTTTATACTTGTTATATTTGCCTTTAAAATTTATAAAAAAATATCTTTTCACAAGTATTTTAGGAAGACCTCTATGAAAAAATTAATTTAAGAGAGAAAAACAATTAATTAAAATTAAAACATTTGCATTTCATTTCTTAATTTTGGCAAGTGTGGAGTACTTATCAACATTTGTCTTTAGCTAACTATAATACTTCATAGCCACAACATTTTAGGAATATCTGTCATTAATCATTAATAAACCGTCTCTATTAATGGTCTATTAGTTTGAGTAGAAAATACTCAAATTTCTTAGACATGTGATTCTGACTTTGATTACGAAACAGGAAGAAAAAATCCTCACATGAAAAACAATTTGATACTATCATCTAATCACAAATCAATACAAGTTTCAAAGACAGATAATAATAATAAACTTATTACGAAAATATTAACTACACAACTCACTCTTGAGTGGTTAATATAAAAATTATACATGTGGTTTTTTTTTCTGTATAATAAAATGTGTATCAAAGATATGCTAAGGAACCATAAATGTATAGACAAAGAGGGATGAATGGAAGTGTATATATATGGAAAGTTGAATGTGGATGAATTTTGGATTTGGACGAAAGGGGGTGGTTTAGGACGAATTTTTCTTTGCATTAATTGTGAGGGGAAAATTGTTCCCTCAGCCTAAATTATAGAAGAGTTATTAGTTTGATTTTGTTGAGTTTTTGTCTTCCCTCTTAAGAATTTAAGATGGAGCGAGTGAAAAACAGAGTTGGATTGATTGTGTTGTGTGTACGCCGTTGGAGAGGGTCCCGTTAGAGATTATGAAAGGAACAAATGAGGGTCCCAACGGTCGGTTGGTTACCCCGTGGGGTGACACCGATAGAGACCCCTTCACAGCGGCTTTTGTGGCTATTCTCTCACTTCTCAACATCACACCTCTTTCCTTTCTTCCTTCTCCCTCTAATTACTCTTCTACCCTTCACTTTTCCCTTCAATCTCCTAAATGCCACTCTCCCACCTGTTGTGCCTGTTTGCTTGCACCGTTAGTGTTGAAAGAGTTTTGTTGTGCCCACTTTTGAAGTTCCTAAGCTAACGTAATATTTTGTGTGCATGCAGCTATGGGAGATGGAGCTCTGTTAGTCCATCTCCACCCATCATTTTTTCTACATCCATTTGTAGAAATCAAACTATGCTCATCATCAATTTGGAGGCTATGCAGTGTGTAGCTTCCAAGAATAACCCTTTTACTTTTACTTGCTATTATTGGGAGTGATTGAAAACTGTATAAGGTAAATTTAAATTTAGATAAGCTTTGGAAAAGTTTAGTTACGGGTTAAGCCGGATCCTTTGAAAGTAATAGACGAACTTGTTGAGAAAATACAAAATAAAAATCTATTTTGTAAAATACTTTCGGATATTCAAGTTAACAAGAATTAAAAGAAATTTTTAGAAATATTTAATGAATAAAAAAATGAGTAAATACTTCGTGAAGAAACAAACTATATTTATAAACTTTTAAACCTAAATTATTTCAAATATGAATTATTACAAAGTATAAATTTTTTTAATCTTTTATAATAAAATTAATCTTCACGTTATTTCATGTTATTTTTCTACTATTTTTATAATAATCGTACTTTCAAATATCATATAACTAGGTGGTGCACTTCTTAAACTAACCTTTCAACCATCAAAAACCTTTTAAATGAGAAATAAAAACTTTGAATGTTTAGTAAGCTCTAGATATTCTTAAACTTTTTATTACAATTTAAGGTTCACCAAAATTCAATAAACCAAAATAGTTGGATGAGTTCTATTTTGTTTTATGTTTATATTAGAGAATTAAAAGTAAAATTATTTGACTAAAAAAATAAGAATAAACAAAGATAAATAAAATAAAGACTTTCTCCGATTTTCTCATCTTCTCACTTGCGAAAGATCTATATACTAATAGAAGCGAAACTCTTTTGCTTCTTCATTAATAGTGCATTACTAAATACAAAACATAAATTTAGAGCATCTTATTGTTTACTTGGTCTTGTAGAAGTTAACAAGATTTATAATATTATTTAAAACATTAAGTAATAGCATAACATTTATTTATAAATTAGATACATTTTGATGACATAGTTTTAGAATAAATATATGATTTCATGTAAACATGTACACAAATGTATATGTCAAAATTAAGGATATTGATATTTCCTCTTTCACTTTCACATAACCAGTGAGTCATTATAGAACAATAAAGTCTTGTGATAATCTTACTATTATTTAAAAAAACAAGCAACTTAATATTCATAGTCACAAATATTATATTTATTAGGTTTTACATACAAATTTAGAGCACTTAAATATTTAAACTCAAATAATTTGAAGGTTATTGGAGTGGGCTATATTATACTTTCAGGATACTAGCTTTATTTTTAGGGGATGTAATACATCTTTTATAGTCTTTGGTTCCCAAATGAAAGACCCCGACTAGCCTAAATGATTATAGACCTATATTGTTGGTGAAGTGTATATAAAATATTGTCTAAAGTTTTGGCAAACAGGCTCAAACATGTGTTACCAAGTGTTATAGATATTCACCAATCGGCATTTCTAAGTAGAACACTACTAGAAAAATCACTGATAGTGACCCAAAAATCGATCACTAAATGACCAAAATTGGTCACTGATTAAAATGCTAGATAGTGTTGTGATAGCCAATGAAACGATAGATTATCTGAAGAAGGAAAAGAAGACGAGTGTAATGGTTAAGGTGGACTTTGAAAAGTCGTATGACTCAGTGGATTGGGAGCTTTTATATTATATGATGGGGAGGTTGGGATTTAATGATAAGTGGGTTAAATGGATCAAAATGTGTTTAGAATCAGCCACGATTTCGATCTTAATTAATGGAAGTCCTATGAAGGAGTTTAAACCGAGGAAGGGGCTAAGGCAAGGTGATCCATTGACACTGTTTTTATTTTTAATTGTGGCAGAGGGATTGACGGGTCTAGTTAGGGAAGCAAAAAGTAGTAACCTACTTCAAGGGGTGGTCGTAGGAGGAAATGGAGTACATGTTGACCTGTTACAGTTTGCGAATGATATGATTATATTTTGTCAACCAACTTACAGAGATGTCTTGTCAGTTAAAGTTATTATGCGAAGTTTCGAATTGGCTTCAGGGTTAAGGGTTAATTTCCAGAAGAGTAATGTAGGAGGGGTAGGAGTTAGTCGGCAAGAATTATATGTCTTTTCTAGGTGTTTGAATTCTAGATAGATGAAGATACCTTTTAAGTATCTTGGGATTATCATTGGTGGGAACCCAAGGAGAGTATCATTTTGGGATCATGTGATAGATAGGATTAAGCATAGGCTATTGAAGTGGAAGGGAAGATTATTATCCATGGCGGGCAGGGTGTGTCTCATCAAATTTGTAATTACTTCACTACTCCTATACTACTTTTTCCTTCTTTAAAGCACCGACCACTATGCGTAATCAAATAAAAAAAAGATACAAGCTAAATTCCTGTGAGGTTGGGACTCTGAAGGTAGGAAAATTTTGTGGGTTAGTTAGGAGAAGGTAAGTAGGCAAGTGGAGGCAGGAGGGTGGGGATTAAGGACATAGGTAACTTTAATGATGCCTTGCTAACTAAGTGGAAATGGTGCCTTGGAAGACAGGAAAATGGATTGAGGAGAGAGGTTTTAAAATCACGGTATGGGTCGTAGAGGGATAAACCTGGGAACTCTCTTGTGTCCGTTATGTGAACAGATGAACGAGACGACACAACATCTTTTTGTCAAATATGTAATGGCATAGAGAGTCTGGGATGAGTGCGAGAGGTGGGTGGGCTTGGTTTCTGTTAGCCATGAGTCCATTCCTAATCACTTCCAACATTTTCACTTAACGATGCTAACTAGTAAAGGTAACCCCAATTGTGGAAAGTAATGTAGGTGGCCATCGTGACAGAAATATGGAATTATAGAAACCAGGTGGTGTTTAGCAATGGAGTAGTAGACACTGTAGAAATTTTTTGTCGGGCTCAGGTAAAGGGATAGTATTGGATGAAACATAGAATTAAGGGGCTTCGGTTCTCCTACTCAGATAGACTCTTTTGCCCTATACAGTGTTTAAAAGCTCTTTCTTAATTAATACGATGATCTGATTTGGTTTGTTGGTCTTGAAAGGTTGTCTTGCAGGAACTATGCATCAGAAGTGAAGTAAAGAGCACACCCAATTATAGGTGTAGTAGAATTCTTTTCAACTTTATCGTCGAACGCTTTTGGTACACTATCAGAGAGGACAAATTAGCATTATAGAGATGTCTGGGACTTAGCAGCAGGAGGAAAGGGAGTTAGTATTTTTCTACCTATATGTCTAAATTTTTTATGGATTTATGTAAAAGGGGATATTGTTTAATAAATATTTTAGATACTGTTAGTAGTTTGCACTATTAGATGATTGCTTTTGTTGGTAATATTGATTTGTAATAACATTAGAACACCCTGTAAAGTGCTTCCATTAATTTTATTCTTCACAATTAAAAAAAATTAACTTCAACCAATAAACATTCAAACTTACCTCCATTCATAAAATCTAAAAGGGATCATTTAATAAAATTGTGTTCACATAGCAAAGCATTTTCTTATACATAAACTTATACTTTTAATTAAAAAATCAATTAGTAGAAGGTCAAACGAAAAAAAATAGCATTTTTCCATTTGAATAATATTAATAGATTTTATTTATTTTGAAAACAACCATTATTGAATTAAATAACTATAGTTAAATAAAAAAGTTAAATATAATCACCAAAAAGCATGACTAATATAATTAACAAAAATAACTAAGAATCATAAACAGAAATAAACTAATTCAAGTTTAGCTCTACGACAATACATAAGTAACAATTTTGTTGTCATAATCGTTCATGTTGAATAACGGCTGAATTCAAGAGGTGAATTATCTTTGATTTTCTTTTCACCACATAGTTTCTTGAAAAATCTTTTCCAATTTCATTTTAAAAAGTTCAATTGAAGGATAATATTTGAATCAAGGAATGTAATAAAAAAGAAGCTTCCATAACAGAAATTTTAATTATTCTCACGGTTTTAGACCTTATTCAAAATATCAAGAAATAATTATTTCGGAAATGGAAAAGAAAAGATAAGAAATAAAAACTATTTTTACACAATAGGTTTTTCATTTGTTCAATACAAACTCTAATCGACATCAAACTACTTAAACAAAATTAATTTAGATTTTCACTAATAAAATAATAAAAAAATTATGACCACACACAAATGTACTTCATCATTCTCTATGCTCTTGAAACCTTTAACAAAAAAAGTTTACTCAATGGAGAAACCTTCTATATTTACTAAATTTCAAGAAAAAGACTAAGAAAACGATATCATTTTGACAACTATGAAACTAAACTCTAATAATCTTTTGTATTAAACTTTAAAATGATATATTTTACTGCAAAAGTTCGCACAATTAGTGTTATTAGGGTTGGTCAAATTCATTTTAATAAAACTCTAAAATTTTGGGTTGACTAAACCCACCACTCTTAATTGACAACAATAATGAATTAAAATAAATAAAAATATAAAATATATCTAGCGTTGGTGAGTGAGACATAAAATAGGCATTGAAAAATTATTTATAATAAATTGGACATTGAAAAAATAAATAAATAAATAAAGCTTAGTATTTATAAATTGTTGTTTTTATTTTCGTAAAAAGAGTACATAACATCGGCTAGGTTTACATATTAACTTTATTTTTTAAGTAATGTTGACTAGTCCAACGCTTTAATTTCATTTTCTTTTTATTTTTAATGAAAAGTTTATAATAATTCATATATATATATATATTAAGCATCAGTTTATGAGACGTTATATTATTTATTTAATTTTTATTTTGTAGCGTCGTCATATTTAAAATTCTGAGTCTTATTTTGTTTTTCTTTTTCAAAATCTTCTGTTTCAATTTGTTTCACCATTCGCGCTCTTTCCTCCTCTACAATCTTCATCATCCCTCCATTACTATTTAATAACATTTATTTTTTATCATATTCTGAAATCAATTTTCATAATAAAATTAATTCTTTCTAAGTTTAAAATATATTTATTTCTTTATTTTATTAATAATTTATTACTGGTTCTGAGAATGAAAAGTTATATTAATTCTTCTTATTTTACCTAAAAATTAAATAGAAAAAAGTAGGATTGAAAGAAATAAAAAATAAAAAAAATGTTAACGAGGTAAAAAAGTTTGGGCAGGTTTCAAATAATTGTGTCTTTAATTTCAGCTTTATTTTAACTTAATTTTGCCATAATTTCAATTTAATTTAATATCATCATGGGGTAAGGAGTCTGGTTTATCGGTTTCCACTGAGCACTTGCATCCTATTACTATGGCGGGGATGGGTTTGGCTTGTAAATGCAGGGTGTATGTAATTACACTTGGGCCAATCAAACAAAACCTCACAAGGACTCAAAGGAGGAACATGCTAATGGAGTGCCAAGCCTATGCTGGAGGCGTGTGAACCATACAGAGTAATCTAGACTTGGAATACCATGTTTTGCTATTAGATGGGAAGGAAAATTTAGAGTTTCATTTAAGATACCATGTTTTGGTGTATTGGAGTGTGGGTATCAAGTAGTTAGAAGGTTGCTAGCCTTAAACACTTTTTTATAAGGATTGAGACATTCTTCAAATGTCCTTTCTATATTTAATTTATTCTTTCCTAATAAGAAAATGGAATTAAACATGTTTAGGGTTTTAATAACAAAAATTATTACAATATTGTTTTTATCTTATTTTTTTCTATATTCTCTTCAACAGATTCAAAGTTAAATGTATATAAAATTTTATATTAATCTAAAATTACTTGATATCTCGCTTATATAGATAAAAATAAATATAATGTATATTTTTCACTTTATATTAAAATAGGAATCAATTAATCACTTAATTATTATTATTCAATTTTAATATGAATAATTATGATGATATGAAATTATAATTTAATGATTGAATAAACAAAATAATTTTTTATATAATATTATTAACTATGTAACATTTGATAAAAAATATATAATATTTCATTTTTTCTTATATATATATATATATATATATATATATATATATATATATATATATATATATATATAT
>Ga0099825_1001691_pt1 | contig 28591 bp, 12 predicted proteins | sample SiratroredBW_FD_76838 | JGI IMG/M metagenome (GOLD analysis project Ga0099825, IMG submission 76838) | Root nodule microbial communities of legume samples collected from California, USA - Siratro red BW | ecosystem: Host-associated > Plants > Roots > Nodule | place: USA: California | collected...
ATTTGGGTTACATTTCTTATATAAATAATAAAGTATAAGAAATAATTTGTATAAAAACTGAAATAAATTTAATTTTTTGGATCGTTTAACGATTATTAATTATTTATACGTTTTCAAATTACAATTCATTCTAATTAGATCAAACTTGTAAGACCAGACCAGACAGGAGCTATAGAAACATCTGTGCTATACACAGCACATATATTGATATTTGATAACAAGCAAACATTCAAAATAAACATAGAATTTGGTCCCAAAGAAAACTTAAGACTTCAAATCAAACACATGATATCAGACAGACATTCCACACTCTAATATTCATCATCTCCATCAACATCTTCTCCATCGCCAGACTCGGCACCAACCTCCTCATAATCTTTCTCAAGAGCAGCAAGGTCCTCACGAGCCTCTGAGAACTCACCCTCTTCCATGCCTTCACCCACATACCAGTGCACAAAGGCCCTCTTAGCATACATCAGATCAAACTTATGATCAATCCTCGAGAACACTTCAGCCACACTGGTTGAGTTAGAAATCATGCACACAGCCCTCTGCACCTTCGCAAGATCACCTCCAGGAACAACAGTAGGAGGCTGGTAATTGATACCACACTTGAACCCAGTGGGACACCAATCCACAAACTGGATCGTCCTCTTCGTCTTGATGGTGGCCACAGCAGCATTCACATCCTTCGGCACAACATCACCCCGGTACATCAAACAACACGCCATGTACTTGCCATGGCGAGGGTCACACTTGGCCATCATGGAAGATGGTTCAAAAGCACTGTTGGTAATCTCAGCAACCGAAAGTTGCTCATGGTATGCTTTCTCAGCAGAGATAACAGGGGCATAAGAGGAAAGCATGAAATGGATCCTCGGGTAAGGAACCAAGTTGGTTTGAAACTCAGTCACATCAACATTCAGTGCTCCATCAAACCTCAAAGAGGCAGTCAGGGATGAAATCACCTGCAAATTTTGTAAACTAATCATAATCCAATTCCAATTCACATAATCTTAACATTAAAGATTTAAAACACGCATTTAAAAAGTATCTGTTTGAATTAGGGTTCACTATACCTGAGAAATGAGACGGTTGAGATTGGTGTAGGTAGGGCGCTCGATGTCGAGTGATCTCTTGCAAATGTCGTAGATCGCTTCGTTGTCGAGAAGCACGGCGACATCGGTGTGTTCCAGAAGAGAATGAGTTGAGAGAACACTGTTATATGGCTCCACCACGGAAGTCGAAACCTGAGGAGATGGATAAACGGTGAAACCGAGCTTGGACTTTTTCCCGTAGTCAACGGATAGACGCTCCAGGAGAAGCGATCCCAAGCCGGAACCGGTGCCGCCACCGACGGCGTTGAAGACGAGGAAACCCTGGAGACCGGTGCAGTTATCGGCGAGCTTACGGATCCTGTCGAGGCAGAGATCGACAATCTCCTTGCCGATGGTGTAGTGGCCACGTGCGAAGTTGTTGGCGGCGTCTTCCTTGCCGCTGATGAGCTGTTCCGGGTGGAAGAGCTGGCGGTAGGGCCCGGTTCGAACTTCGTCGATGACGGTGGGCTCAAGATCCACGAAGACGGCGCGTGGCACGTGTTTCCCGGCGCCGGTCTCGCTGAAGAACGTGTTGAAGGCGTCGTCGCCTCCGCCAACGGTCTTGTCACTGGGCATTTGTCCATCGGGCTGAGCACAAGAAAACAAAAAATTCAAGCCCAAGCCCAAGCCCAAAATAAAACCCAACAAAAAAAAAACATTTGAAAATATACCTGAATGCCATGCTCGAGGCAATAGAGTTCCCAGCATGCGTTTCCGACCTGAATACCGGCCTGACCAATGTTGATTGAAATGCACTCTCTCATTTTCTCGGCAAAGAATGTAAAACCCTAAAAAAATGGATTGAACAAGTTTTAAAAAAATTCGAAGAGGTTTGGGGGGCGTTTATGAAGACGCCTTTTCCCGTTGTATTGTGACGGTGGTGGAGTTTGTTCTTGGGCTTATATAGGCGCAGAAATGGGGTTGCCTAAATTTGAAATGTGCGGTTAGAAATTAACTACAGTTGGGTTAACCCTGGTTTGACAACTGGGATTTGAACAAAGAGGGTTTTGGGATTACTACTAACCGTTGCGTCATTTTGAATTTTCATTGATTTCATTGCATTCCCGTGTTCCTCAAATTCCAAGAATGCCATTGCTTTGCTTGCTCGCAATCCAACCCCCACACACCTCATTTAGCTTTTTTCACAGTCAAGAAGAAAAAAATATTAAAATAAAAAATAAGATTCTTTAAATGAAGTAAATTAAAATAACAATAAAAATATAAAAAATTATGTGTTTCATCGTAAACAAAAATAAAAGTTAAATTTGTATTTTTGTAAAGTGTGACTTTCTTGAGACATATCACTACAATTTAAGATGTATACTAGATTTTATAACTCTTTATTTGAAAAATAAAGTTATTGACTTTTATAATTATTATTTTAAAATTTTTCTCTAAAATTACGTCTAACCAAAATATATTATAATATATTGAAATGTTTATGAAAGGTTAGACTTGGCCTAATACAATTTGGTCTTGTATGACTTTTGACTCAATCTAACATAAGTCACACTTGACTTAGCTAAATTTAGGTTTTGGTCTTACAAAACATAATTTAGCACATATCATTTCGACTTAGCTTGATGTTGACTTGAGTCGGCTCAACCTATTTTAAGACTAAGACAACTTAACTCGACTGGGATTAAGACAACTTATCCAAACTTGAGTCTAAATTTATGTGGTCTTACACAAACTTGAGCCAACTTGGCCTAATTTGGGCCTAGGTCAACTTAGCCTAACCTGATCTCGAACTGACTTTATCATATTTAAACTTTGTCCAACTCAACACAATTTAAACTTGCTCGTCTCAACTTGACTTGAGCTCTGCTTAACTTAACCCATATTGGGTTTGACTCGATTTGACCTGGATGACTTATCCTAGGCTTGACCTGACATGGACCCTACCAACTCAACCCAATGAATGCCCCATTAACTTGGTCTCTGAAATTAGCCTATTATGATTTCTTCACAAATTGGTTGACATGGAGTTTATCAGACTTAACCTAACTTGGACTCGACCAGACCTAGGCACAACCCAACTAACTTGACATAATTCTAACTTCACCCTAATTTGACTTAGGTTTAGATTGACTTAGGTTAGGCCTAGTACAACTTGACTTAGGCCCGACTTGACTCGGGCAGAGCTTGGGCTGACCTAGCCTAACTTGGATTTGTCTTAACCTAGCTATAGCTTAGTTGATTTTTAATTTGACATGACTTGATTCATCTTGTCTTGACCCAATCAAACCCAACTTAACATGACTTTGCGTAATTTATTAGACTTTACATGATTTGGATTCAACTCAACCCATTTTATTTTATGTAAGTCTAACTCAATTTTACATTTCATAACTTGAATTGACTTAGAGTCACCTTAACTTTAAATATTCAAAATTCAAAAAATCATCCCATCTAAATTTAATTAATTTTATTCTTTCAATATGTTGTATATTTTTTTGTCTTCACTAAATAAAACTTTTTTCCTCATTTTCAATTAAAAAGTTATTGTGTAATTAACATATCTCAACTTATACTTATATAAAAATTAACTTAAAAAACGTTTTTTAGAATCAACTTCAACTTTGCATGACGTTGTCCTAATACATTAGACCTTGCATGAATTACAGTCAACCTAACCAATCTTATCATACCTAAACCAACTTAACATTTGATAACTTAAATTGACTTCAATTTATCTTAACTATAAATTTTGAAAATTCAAAAAATTATCTCATCCAAATTCAATTAATCTTATTCTCAAGTTTTAGTCTATATCTTATTTTACCACGTAAAACTTTTTTCCTCATTTTTAATTAAATATTATTTTGTAATGAAGCACATGCCAATTTTTAGTTATATAAAAAACCAATTAAAAAAACATTTTTTAACACAAGTAAACAAATCCAATATCACATTATTTCTCACAATCCTATACAGTTAATAATAACATCCTCTTAGCATAATTCACATTTTCTAGACCAACTTCATTGTGTGAAAAACATATTTTGTCAAGAATAAACTGTGCTCCCATGATTAATTATCAGAAACATTATCATTCAACAAAAATAAGAGTTGTGATGAATTTGAGAAATTATGATAACTAAAACAAATAAATCTTTTTGCATTTTATCAAAAAATTTGTGACAGTTATATTAATAATAACATACAAGTAATCGATCTAGTGTTATCCATAATAAATATAAACATTTTCTTTCTTCTATAATATAAGATGTTAGTGAACAGTTTGACCATCGATTGTATTGATAAGGTATAATTTTAGGAATTATGTTATCTTTTAATCAATTTTAAAAACCAATTATATTAATTTTCAAATTTTAAAAACTAAATTGGTGACGCACTATATTCCTTATTAAGTGACTCTTTTTAACAAAAAAATTTTTGTATTTTTTTTTTTCATTTATTCTTTATTGTCTTGGTCTGGTAAGGGTACATGGAGGAGATGTATTTATATGGGAATCGATGGGTGGGTCCAGAATCTGGTCACATGCTATATCATCAACTGTTGGTCTGTCAACATTCAGTAGATCATACATTTCTACTGGGACCCAACTTTTTATCACTCATCTAATAAAAATCAATTTTACCATCAAATAAACAAAAACTGCTTCCCCTTCTATTTTATATTTTATTTTGAAAAATAAAAATATAGATGGACAACAAATATGAAATTAGTGTGACAATAATGCCACATAAGCGACAGCATAAGCTCAAATAATGTAGACAGGACAAGGAAGCTTGAATAGTTGTCAGATGTACCAACTTCAACCATTTGTTAAAAAACATTAATATCAATTATTTGCACTTTGTTTGAAGATATAAGCGACAACGCATTTTGTAGTTTGTTTGCTCCAACATCACATTCATAAGATTAAGATATTTTTGGTGCATCACAGCTAGGATATGCTCTAAGGAATTTGAAATTTCTTATAAACAAAAACGACTAAGTAATTGCCATTGCATGACAACTCTTTGTTTTTTTGAAAAACAGGTGCAGCCAAATATAAAGATAGAAGCTAGGATCCAAATACTCTTTTTAAAGGACACCAAAAAGAGTTCTTAAATGTAAATTTTTAAGAACTTTTTAACATCCAATTTTTGGGGCATTGTGACTTAGAGGGCCCATATTTCTGAATCCTAGCAGTATCCAGAGCAAAGGGGCCTTGGCTCATATGACATTACCAAAATTGCCACACAACTGTTTAGATAACATTGAGCTCGTGTGGTGTAGAAAATGAAAGCTTTTAGCCTCTTCCCACATGACATTTAAATGATAACATGACATTTGAATGACAAATACTTACCAATGCCTTAAAGCCAAGGAATCAAATATAAATATTTTCACTGAACACTAGTGATTCATTTTTTCACCATCATTATACACCTGTAACATAATTTCTAAAACAAATACTCTCTTTGTTGATTCCTTAATCTTATTTAAATTCATGTCAAAATATAATCTTATTTAAATTCCAAGCAAACAAAAACAAAAATTTCAAAACGTTCATAGCAAATCAGGTCTCACAGTCAAGAGGTTTTAAACTGTAATCTGTTTTCTTAAAATGAGATAAACATAAAGTTTTCTACTCTTGAATCCGAAAGCTTTCATTACAGCGAATTGAAGTGTCACTCCTTTTCCCTAAATTTGTATATTTCAAATGAGACATTACTTTTCAAGAGGCTTCAGCCTACATGCCTAGTTAAAGTAAAAATTTGAATTGTAATATTACTTATAATTTAAATCTCATTCATGATCATTTAAGCAAACTCTTCAAATTGTCAAATAAAATCATAAAAAGTGTAGAATTGCAATTTATTCAAATAAACCGTTGCAACAAAATATAAAATTACTATTTATTCAAATTATTCACTAGAATAACTATTCATTTTCAGAGGTAAATAAATTTAATTTAAATAAAATATAATCTTAATTAAACATTAATCTATCAACAGCAACATCATCTACTCGAAATTAATGCAAGCTTAAAAAAAAAAACAGATTTTAAATCCACTTAAATAGTAAGAGTTTCTTTTTTTCTTAGCCCTTTGACTTACTTTCTTAGATGAATAAGTTTCAATCTCTATATTAGGATATCATGATGTACCATTTAATTTATTATATGTGTAATCTTTAAAATATAAAAACATGTAATTTATAAAATATAAAACCATGTAATGAAAGACACAACCCTCATATGTACCATATCATTATGAATAATTTAAAGTGACAATCAAGATTTATTTATTCAAAACCATCTATAAACAAAGTAAAATATGACAATTTAAAATAGTCTAATTTATCTATTTAAAATCTAAAAGAAAAAAGAGGATATAATTCACTTAAGAAATTTTATCCCCTTCTTACTCATCATCATTAAAAATAAACACTTTAATCAATATTCATTTAAAACTAAATTAACAATTTCAAAAATTTTCAAATTATAAGAAAATATGATTGAAGAATAAATAAAGTACTCCAACTAATATATATGTATAATCTAAATATTTATGATTGTATAAGATATTTTCCTTATTTCTATAATTATAATAGAAGTTTACAAATTTAGAAGTTTTTAGAAAATGATGGTATTTATCTTTATTAACACTGTTATTATGTCACAAAAAAATTGTCTTTTAAACACTTGGCTTATACGTGTGCCGGTCCAACAATATGTGTCCGTCTTAGGGGCACACTATTCAAGAGGCATAAGAGGCTCATAGCATGCATGTTATGTTTGAGAGAACATGGTTAAAGGGCAACGAATAGCACACATAAACCAAAATAGCGGATAACATACATCAATATTTGCCTACGTAAACAATCGTCTCAAAGTAATGGAATCATACAGAAAATTGCATGTACTAGATTTCTACATGAGGCAAGGAGAAATTGGAGAACGAAGACAAAGAAGTTTGTTATGAATATGATTGATTACCAAGTGATGCGTAGCATGAAACTATGAAAGTCAAGAAACTATTTAGGTGAGAAATTATATCTCTGCACCCAGAAGAGATATGGTCACATTTCATCCCCTATCGCACTTGAGAACCGAGTATATATATCAATCAGAATATAACCAATCAGAATATATCAGCTCACAGACTATGTTTGTTACCATGGTCAGCATATAACAAATCAAATAAGAGAGAATATAGAAGGCAAGTGCATGTAATCTTTTCAAAACACGACCACAAACTAACGGTAGTTCTTATTTCAAGCTTTAATTTTTATTTATTTTTTTTAAAAGGATTTTCCAGTAGGAAGAAGAATTATGCTTCAACCTCCAAAGATCAATTTGGTGGACAAGTTCATCCCCCCCTGCAGCCTGCCATATACAATTACTGCCAACTGAGTCCTGCACCCAGTCACAGAAAATGCTCCCTACACAAGTTGTCTAAACCAAGGACCACAAGGTGAAGAAAGAGGACCGACTGAATCACTTAAAAGCATGTAGAAATTGCAGTTATTTTGTATGCTAAAGATTATAGACACTAAAAATGTTCATAATACAAACAAGGGTCGAAGTAAAATTTTAAGATTATCATGGAAAATTGGAAATTGCTGCTTCATTGCCCCATACAACAACTGACCTAACATGTCAGGAAAGGGTATCATGAGGAGAAACAATCACTCAAGCAAACAGTGAGTCAAGGACAAAGGAAGTGTTATTCTGTGGCTACAATTATGAAAATCAAAGGAATTTTAGGATCACATGTACCAAAACAAAATGTATCTAACAGTACAAAACTTCATCCAATATCCAATTTAAGGAAGGTTCTTGTTTGATGATGATGTATACAGGATAAATTTATGCATGCAAAATCGCCATACTATCCTTAGGGTGTTCAAACATTTGACAGGATGCAAATTTATTATCAGAACAGGAGCTAATGTCAATTCCTGTCGTAGGCACTGTGAGTTGCTACACTAAAACAAATACAATACCATAGAATGCAAATAATTGCTTCAAGAACGAATGAGGTGACACTATAGCGTATGATCTGTGACGAAACGAAAACATATACATGACTCTAGCAAATGCAATTGCACAGAAGAAGACCTGTTAAGGAATGTGATATTGGAACTTAATTGAATTAAGAAGGTGAGTAGAAGTAATACTATTCAGTTCGCTCAAATGTTTGCAGCTAAAGAAGTTTTTCTCTTTTTAATTTTTTTGCTCAAAATACTTTAGTCCAGTGATTCTTCTTCCATAGCTCTTGCATTGCACTTTTCATGACGAGGTGATGGTGTTCATAAACAACACAGAATGGATTGCTCAATTCATTGCAATTCACACACTAGTCATATACAAAACAGGTCCCACTAGAGTCAAATCATGCGGCTACTGCTGCATCACCCAAGAATAAAGGTTAGAACAGTGACCAAAGATTCAACTCCACCACAGACCATGCTCCCTGACATTCTTGGACCACATTTGATAAAATAGTTTTGTTCTTACTCCATCTTCCCGTACACCATTTCACAGAACATCAACAGAAACAGTGACATCTCACTTGTTAAGAGCTAAACGAAATCGTTTCAGCCATACGGGATTCATCAATGTTTCTATTTTTTCACCGCCAGAGAAAAACCACAAATGCAAGAACACAGTTCGAACAATATCACAAATTGAAAACCCAAAACGAATTCAAAAACAATATAATCTATTAAAAAATGGAGGAAAAACATAGATACATCATCATTGTGATCATCGGGAATGAAAAGGAGGATACATAAGTCAACATTAAATGATGAAAAAGCTCAACACAACACAGAGTCTCTCCTAGGCGTTCTAACGCAGCATAAGCAAAACCCCATGATCGATGACGATTCACATGCTTCCTTTAAATCTCAGAGCAGCGGAAAAGAAAAGAAAAACATAAAAAAGATCCCGAAAAGAGAGGGGGGTGGGGGTGTGGTTGCTGTCGCAGCAGCTTTTGAAGAAAACCCAAAAGAAAAGAAGGAAAATTTATAAAATGGGAAGAAAATATATAGAGATAGTATTTATAAAATATATATAAAAATATGGTTTATGCCTGGCTCCATCCTGTCTGCCTTTTTGGACGCAATGGAAGAGAGAAGGGAGAGACTGAGACTGAGACAGAGAGAGAGAGAAGAGAGAGCTACATTGTACTGGTGGTGTGGATGTCTCATCTATGAAAGGAGGGAAACGAGGTGGGATTTACAAAGGAGGGGTTCGCAGGTACCTGTTTGAGAGAAAGGGCATAAGGGTCATTGCATGTTGGAGAAGGAGAAGAACGGGAACAGGAACAGGAGGAAGAGAAGATAAGCAGCGTGTTATTCTCCTCCATCACACCCATTGCAGCAAAAAACAGAATCAGAAGAATGGTAGCCAAGGCTTGCCGCTTTCACACTGGGGGTTTGTTTCTTTGTCTCACTCTCTTAAGGGTTGAGAGAGAGAGAAAAGAAAGGGTCCAAAATGGGGAACTTTGATTGGTTGGAGTGGGAAGGTTATGCAGGCATTGAGCATTTTGGGTTTGGGGAAGGCCGGTGAAAGGCCATTTTCAACTTTCTCTTTGTTCCTCTTTCTGGTAATACTCACCCTTTTGTCTCTCCCATGCCACCACTCTACCCTATTCTCTCTCTCTCTCTCTCTGCTGTGTCTGATTTTCGGTTTTAAATATAGAATAAATTTTTGGTCGTGTTGACAGTGGTTATGGTGGTGTCTTGTGACTAACCAGGTTTTAAATTTACCCATTTGCATAAAAAAAATAATAATAAAAAATTGAGAATAGCGTGTGGTGAGGGGCACTTTGGGGTTGCACAGAAGAGAAGTAGGACTAGTACTATTACTCCGTGGCTGTTTGGCCATTTTGAATGTGAAAGCCTGAAATGACGTGAGATCAGTGTCACAGGAATTTTTGACTTGCTTCCCAAATTGTATCCATTCAGCTTTTATTGCATTGCCCCAACATTCATTTTATTATGTAACCCTTTTCGCTTTTTCACCTTCTACCTCTCCTCTACCCTAATGCTTCACCTTCACCACCTCACTGTTTTTTTTTTTTTTTTCCTCACCTTTTTTATTTTTTTTTTATATTTTTTCCATTCTTCTCCCCTTATCCTTCTCCTTCACCTCCTTTTTTTTTTTTTTTTTTTTTTCCTCACCATTATTATGTTCTTTCTACAATTGTTCCATCCCTGTCGCCAATGCTACATGTCCATTCACTCGTAAGTAAAATTCCAAGAACAAATTTATAAATATAAAATCCGTAATTATTTTTATAAGATCACGTTTTTATTTCATATTTTAAACTGAATTATTAAACTATACTCGATGTGAATAAAAATAGGAGCTTAAAACCGGATTTGTATCATGGTTAAGCAATTTTGTGTTTCTGAAACCAGCGCCTATTTAATTGGGAGCCTTGAAAAACTAAACTTGCAAAATGTATGACATAACATTAACCTTTTTGGAAGGGAAAAAGAAGAGGGACCGGGGTTGAATTGAACACCATCCTTAATATATTTGGTCCACGTGTACGTATGATTAAATGCCAATGCTGTCTTTATTTACTGTATCATATTTGCAAATGTAAAAAAAAAAAAAGAAAAAAAAAAATCAATTTATTTAATTTATTGAAAATATTAAAATTTGATTCGAATATTATTATAAAAAATAAAAAACAACAACATTATTCCCAGATTCTATTCTCTTGCAAAGAAAAAAAAAAAACAACAGTAAAGAATTTTTGTGCAATACGAAAATGTATTTAGAAAATAATAAACTTAACAAATGAATCAATACAGCGACCAAGTAGGATGAAGAGCAGATTATGTCAGATTCAATTTTACAAAACTTGTATTCTGTCAAATTCTCAAATATGACCTATTTTATTTAATATAAACCTTTTTCAAGATCTAATTTTTTACCATTTTGAACTATTAAATGATAGTGTAAGCATAACTGTAAATAGGCTGAGAAGTTTACACTTGTATGCAAGATAACAATTGTGTCCTTAATATGATAATAAATGGTTTTAGAAAATTCTTAAACAAAAACTATTCATGTAACATTCTGGATGTTGGTTAGTTATTGAAAATCTGGCAAAAGATTGTCTAGTTTTGGGGCAGTGGATAGGAGCTGGCAACAGAGCTAAGGAAAAACTGCGTGTGAGGAAGTGAAAATCTGTTGGAGAAAATGGTGTCAAGAAAACTGCGCATTTTTCTGTTTGTTTATAACAGTAGTAACCATTTTGTTTTCAACATTTGTGTTTTAGTTTGGTTCATTTTTGTTGGAGAGCTAAAGGTGGAAAATCAGAAGATGATGGTACATTTAAAGAAACGTTAGAAGGTAGATGTGTGTAATTAATTACGAGTTAAAAAAACTAATAAATGTGTTGGTAACAACAAATCAAATAGCCGCCCTCCTATATTTAAATATCACATCACCAATAAAAGCTGTTTTTTTTCTTTATATCTATGTTACACCCCCACCACTAAGCCATAACAACGATATAATAAATACCACTTTAAAATTATTTCATTATATTTTGTCAGATCGTACCTTTTAACCTCAGCTTAGAGTTACTTTTTTTATTAATATAATATCTAAGTAATTTAGTATTTAATTTTATGTAACTTTAGATATAATATGATTTTAGTTATTGTTTCGCCGTCAAAATATGTGCAACTCTAAATGAAAACACCACGACATTCAGATTGTTGTATGTACTTCCCTAACGACTTTATTCACAAAGAAATTAGGAGTAATAAAAAATAGCACTGGTTTAACTCTTAAAACTAATTGTGGATTATAAGTAATATAGCATTCGTTTATTATCTTTACTTCAGATTAAAAGAACTGTTATTTTGAAAATATTAATTATCAAGTTACATTTTTTTAGATCAGAACAACTTACTATATATTTTTCTAAAATATGCGAATCTTGTGGATGTACTGCTCTTTTTCTTGTACTTCAACATACATTAATCCCTTCTGGCATATTTAAGTATAGAACACTTTACTCCATTTTGTAATTTTTGGTTAGAGTTTTATTAGTTTTGTCTAAAGCAAACCACAATTTCAACTCTTTTTTTTATTTTTAAAATATTTTAATTTAAATAATGAATTTTTATCAAAGATTTTTTATATATTTCTACATTCTGTATAGATGGAAGTATATTACTAAAACCTTTAATAACGATTAAAACTTCTATTTGACGACATTGAAATATTGTCTTTGGTAGAGGAGGAAAAATAAGGTTTTTAAGAATACTTATCAAGTGTCATTATAATTATTTTTCAATAATGATTAAATATATAGTTTTTTTTCGCCATTAAAATGATAGTTGTTATTGTATATTTATGATAAACGACGAGAGTTATAAGTTCAACCGTTATCCTATGTTTATGCTTATCTTTTTAAAGTTTCTTTTGGTTTACCTTTTAACGACAAATGTTGTAATTGTTTTTGAGTGTAGAATTTTGTTAAAAAAAAAAAAAAACTGGCTGTGTTTAGGCATTGTTAAACACGTGTTATATAATTTCAAAACTACGTGTCAAAATCACAAGATATGACAAAATGCTGTAACACCGTCTACAATAAATTTTATTATATTCAAAAGTTTATTAGAAATCTATTATAAACTAATATGAAAAAAATAGTGATGAAGTGTAAATTAACATGCATTAATGAAAAAATTAGTTTAATATATCATCTACTCCAAAAGCATTAGAAAAATTGATAAAATAATTCGTCTAAATGTTGGTACAGTCAAACACTTTAGAGTGTAATTATTTGTGTCAATGAAAATTATAAAGCTTAACATTAATGTCTAAACTATAAATAATTATTTTAATAATAAATTTGATATGAATAATAAATTAATTGATCTCGATCTCTTAATAGTCCCCATCCATTGCATTACAGATAATCGTATTTATACTATATGTTTCTTTATTACAATTTGGTTAAATGTGAACATAATTAATAAATATACATAAAAGTGTGTATTTTAACGTAGTTAAATACCTTACTAACTGACAGATAAGCTTGTGATTCTTGTGTATTTGATGTGTCATTCAAAATATTATCTCCAAAGTACTCATAAGTAATAAAAACACTACATTAAGGATAAAACTACGCAGCTTAATATTGATGTTAAGTTGATTCAATCTATTATTTGTTTAAACGTGTCGTAGACTTATTGTGCAGCAAGCAATCTCATACAACAATATTATAAATAAATGATTGTTAATGACACATACATCATAAATATAAAATACTTGCATAATCTACATGATATGTTGAGCTTTTAAATTTTTTATACAATTTTCACAATATCACACATATATCATATTTACACACTTCTGGATTATTTAAAACATAGTAATAAAACATAAATATAATATAATTATATAAAATACTTGTATTATCCACCATTGATATATTGAGTTTTTCATTTCCTTATACAATTTTCAATATATCATACATATGCATATTGAGTGAGATTTATTGAAATAATTTTTATCCCTTAATACTTTTGTATAATTTATACAAATAGATATAATAATACTTATTAGTGTGACCATAATATTATTGGTAGATAGTTATTTCTTTTTTTATACATGAAATTTTGTCTAGAGATTATTTTACACGTAACACATACTATAAATTAATTAATGTATAAAATATGTTTATATTTAAGTCAAATATAATAATATAAATATAAATGTATTGAGTGGTTTGATAATCTATAAACAAGATGTTTAGGACAAGTAAAAAAAGTTTTCAATGTTAGTGTAATTGTAGTCACCTCACATATTGACATATAAACTACAACATCACCGTTATAAACCTTTTCCAAAATTACCTTGACCATGTCAAAAGAAAGATTATGTAATATTATAACTCCTTTTAAAACCCTGTCCAAAGGCAGGTTCTACATTCCTCATACATCATAATTAATTAACTATATATAACATATCCATTTTTAACATAATTAAGTAAATATTTCTACCATCACATAACTAATTTCATTTTTAAAATACTTACACCCATATATGTATGTGCATATATCTAATATGAAAAAATAAATTAAATTTGATAATAGCAATAAGGAACAAGCTCATAATGCATCAAGTGGAGATAAATATCTTTAGAAAGAGAACCAAGGATATAATCCAAGAGATGTCATGACAATAATGGACAACCAATAAAACTATCATAATAGCAATAAATATAGAAAGATACTATTATAAAAAAGAGAGTAAAAAAATTTTAAAATTTTAAATTAAAGATATATTGTGTTATTATTGACAACTTATAGTCTAATAATAATGAATCTTTTTTCTATAATAAAAACAATCCATACATTCTAGTATACTTATTTGTATTAGTGTGGAACATTAGTTTCAAAATTTATTTCTTACTCTCCCAAAATTATTTCCTTGATCACGAGTCGTTTTAATGTAATCCATTAAGTTCTTAAAAAAAAATTTTTTTAATCGTATTTTTCAATTACTTTATAATATATTTTTTACTTTTGCATTTCTTAAATTCTTCACGTATTCTTTTTCATTACTTATTTTTAAATAGTATCCTGATTTTTCATGTTTCAAAAAGCTTTTATCAAGATAAACTACAAATATCAGGTAAAACTTTAACACTAATAAAGTTTGACTATACTATTTCCCAATTAAAATTTTAATTATATATTCACATATTTTCTTTACTAGTTATAAGCAGTCATGAAATTCAAAACCATGAATGCCTCGTACCAATTATAAACGTGCAAGCCATTGAATTAAACGAACCAACAAATTTTGTTCTATTCATGAAACATCAAAATCAATAAAAATAATGGTAGATCTTTGAACAAAGAACACAAATACATTGTCTTGCATGTTTTATTTTGTTAGAATCATATTAATGTTACAATGACCAATCAAATATATACTAACTAGATGGAGTATCATGTTGAATATTTTTATAATTATCAAACATTGAAAATTTGGAACTGCCACGATAAATTCAATGGTGGAAAGTTCGGCTAACATGCTGGAGTTATAGGTTATAATTTCAGAGTCGTAATTACATATACAAATATTAATAATTTATTAATACAGAGACACCTATGGGTCAGAGGAAACTAGTTATCATAATAGATAGTTAATGATTTTCATTTTATCTGACTCAACAGTGTGAGTTATTGTAAATTTTTTATTATTGAAGTTCGAATCCTTTCTTTGAAAAAAATAGTAAATGATGAGGTTAGTTCATTGTGTCCTTTACAATTATATTTTCCAAAATGAAAGGTATTGGAATATTAATAATAATAAAATTATTAAAGATTATATAATTAAAGGATTATTAATTAATTTTAATTAATTAAATTTTTCTATCATAATTAACATTTTAGGTGTATTTTCTGTATATCTTTAATTAATTTCTCATCAACATTTACTAACATCTGCCTCGTTATTGTACAATAGACATGTTAACAATAATTTTAAATGCATTTTTTTATTAAAGATTTTGTCGGTAGCATTTTTTGTTGTGTGTATTATGCATGTTGTGGACCAAAGTGAAAAGATGGAACGTGAAAACTTATTTAAGTGCTTACAGCGACTTAAATAAGAATCAATAATGTTGTCTACGAAAAAGGCATTTGAATCATCTACTACTGCCTCTCCACTACTTTTTTTTTTGTCCAGATCCCAGTTTTAATTGTTTAATTTAAAAAATAATAAATTTGCTTAACTTTACAATAACTTTCAATAAATGTGCCAATTAACAAAATGATTTATGTTTTTCAACCAAATGCTAATGCTCCTGTGAAACATTTTTCTCCACCCTCTCATACATTTTCTTTCTTTTAATTTCTTAACAAGTGTCATTTGGCACTTGTTAACATTTGCATAATAATATTTAAGTTTAATTATAATTTGTCCCCTTTAATTTCTAATTCCATGGTTCTAGTCTTCTTTTATTTTATTTTCTCTTGTCAATCTTTAAATTTTAGAAAATCTACAACTCCTGTTTAATCTTTAAATTTGCATGTTTATTTTTCAATATTTTTTTGTTTGTCACATTATTCTATGACGATACCTTAAATGAACTATTAGGTTTAAAATTTAATTGGATCAAACTGAAGTAAATAAAAACATATACAGAAATGAGAATTGGACTTAAATTGCAATTTTTTATTTTTTAGAGATTAAAACGGCAAGAAAAAAGGTAGAAAAACCAAAATCATTATTTATATATTTTTAAAAATGGTATAATTTAGCCTAGTATTTATTCTGGGACAAAATAGGAAGAGAGAGACTCTAATGTTCCACTGATAACTGAAATATGTGTTTTTTTACGCTCAAACCACTATCAATATGAAATAGAGGTTTTTTAATCAATGGATGAAGTATTTAATTTCCGATTAGCTGAATTTTTTAATGCTAATATTAAAATTATCTGACAAGTTTGATAACAATAAAAGAGTATGTCATATAGAAAAAAAAAATATTTTTAAAATAAATTATTTGACATCTATTAAAATTTGCCTTCTAATTTTCCGTCAAGAAACGAATTTATTTTTTCTTAATCAAATAATAATCAATTTGAATAAAATGAAGTGTTACACTGTACGAATTTTTTTTTAGTTCAGTTCAATTTTAGATTAAAAAAAGCACAAGTTTAAGCCAGAAAATAAACGTAATGTGTATAATTGGATTAAATGGTAATCAAAGATTGAGATTTGAAAAAAAAAAATACTAATCATATAACTAATGTGCAAACTTTCATTTTATTTCTTGGTTTATTACTACGGTGGCTTAGCAACAAACAAGAGGAAAAGAGAGTTATAATATTTTAAATTATTTTTTTGGCATATGCTAAATACAATGGCAACCTTGATAGGGAAAAAGGGATATTGTCTAAAGTTTTTACATAATATATTGTGACAAGGTTTCTCTTCATAGGCATTCTCAATTATTTATGAGTTGGACTTACTTTATTGAAGTTGAGTAAAATTATTAAAAGCAATCAAGTTATTCCCTACAAAATATTAGTACAGTAGCATTTTAATTGCTAGTGCGATCCATAAATTTAAATTTTGATAAGTCCTTTGTTTAATATTTCTAAGGAAACATAAAAATACAAATTTTATAACAAAATTGTGTAAATAGTTATTATCATTTTTTTTATCTTAAACAAGATGCAACATATTTGTCAAATATGAAAAAAAAAACATTAGACAATGGAAAATACCTTTTTTTCTATAATAAATCTCAATATCTTAATTATTAAATTTAGACTTTAAAAAAACTATTTAAAAAGTTTTAAATAACGAATTTAATTTTAATATAAACTTGATTAAGAAAGTATTTATTTAGATTATTAATAACATTCGTACGAGTTTATTTTAATAATCTTAGTGGAAAATCTTGAACTCAAGAATGAACTCTCATCTAATAAAAGCTCATTAAATAAATATTTCGTTAAGTTATTCCTCTAAACCAATCTTAATTTACAGAATTTAAGAACTAAAAGACGTCTAATGAGAGAGGTTTTTATGAATAAAAGTTATCTATATATAATAAAATCCTTTATTTTGGAATTTGTATATGAAAATTTTATTAAAGGAGTTAAAAAGAAGCCTAAAATTGATCAAATCATATACTGACAAATGTATTACAAATGAATTATTCAATACAAAATTCTTAAAATATTAATCTTGCAATTATTGCGATAATATCTACGAATGAAACAAGGTAAACCTATTATAGACAATTGCTTCTTCCACCCCCACATTTGCTTCCTGCATCCACATTTATAAATGTCCTTGTCAAAATATACAAAGAGAGAAATGTGATTCGCTATAGTTTTGTAAAAATAGAGAAGAGTGTTGATGGGTGACGACGGAGGAGTTACCAACAACAATGGCAACGATATTGAAGGACAATAACGATATTGAAGGACTACAACGATGAAGAGTGAAGGCGAAAAAGCAAGATGACGCGGAGGAGCAGGGTGACGGTGGAAGAGTGGCGGAGGAACACCGAAGAAATTTGGAGTATCATAGATATTTTGAGAGTTGGATTGGAAATTTTCGTGAAGCATTGGTTTGATTTGAATATATGTATAGTTTGATGGGTTTAATTGATTTGGTTGAGTGATTTTGATTTGGTATTAGTTTGATTTCATGAAGTATTGCAAATTTCGAAAGAGGTTGTCGTGAGGTGCGACGGGAGGGTGATAAGTACCAATTTTGAGTGGTTTTCTACATGACAAATATTAAGTACTTGTGGATTTAAGTGTTATTTAAAATAATAATTACTTCTAATTTTAGAGTTTTTGGATTTAAATTGATATTTTGAGTCCTGAGTTAAAGGAAATCATTTAATCTCAATTATTGTAAAATTTCAAGTATAAAAGAATGAAGAAAATGATAGATTGGAAGATTCATGAAGAAAATAAATAAAATGTTTAAAATAGAAAAAAGCCCAAGAGAAAAGTCACTTAACCTACGCCCAAAACCAAGTTTAAAAGGAGATTTTTAGGGTTTTGGAAGGCATCAAGACCTAGAGGACGGAGGTAGACGACTAGAATCAAGATTTTCTTCTCCTCTTGCAATCTTCCTTTCATTGGGTTGTAATGGCTACCATGGGTAACTAATTCTTCATCTTTGGGATTAAATGTAATCATTTGAACTCATTCATATTTTGGTGATTTTTATATATAATATTCAGTTTTTACTCAATTGGTATTTCCATCTTGTGCTTAATGCTAGATTTTATCTTATCAATAGAGTATTAATTTTGATTCTTAAATTTAACTGGGAAGTACTTTTGAGTTTCTGACCTAGATGAAAATACTCAATATATTGGTACTAGGGATAGGTTTCGATGTATTGATTGTGTATATCATCTGTTCTTAATACTGGGTAATTTACTAAATAGCTGAGGGATAGTGTTTAGGAAATTTCCTTATGAATTTCATATAAGATGAATCAGTGTGAATAATTTTTATATGTGCATCAATTGTGAGTAGTTACGGATATTGTATTTTTTTTATCAAATCCAAAATATGAACGAGGGAGATAGATGAAATTCAATCTCAAAGTCCTTATAGATCTTGCAAACTCCTTTTTATAATTGTTACTTATTTTTAATTGTTCTTTTATGTTTCTTGACTCAAATTATTATCTTATCATCCTGAAACTTTTATTTGTTTAGTGAGTCGTGAATTTAAAATCTAAAACAGAACTGTTTCTTGAGGAATCGACATCTTTACTTAACTCACTATATTATTTGTGACTTGGTATACTTGCCGAATAAAGTCTTAACAGAGGGGTGGGTTTTTTTTTCTATTGCGGAAATCGTTTGCTGTAAGATTTTTAAAAAACATTTTTCGTAATATAATTTTTTTTCAAAAATATGGTTCATTACAGGAAACCTTTTTCATAAGGATTTTACAGAAAAGCTTTTCTATAAAGCTTTTATATAAAAGGTTTTCATAAAACTTAAAAAAAAAAGGTTTTCCATAAGGCTTTTCCGTAAGCTTTTCAAGAAATGCCTTACGGAAAAGATTTTCCCTAATGAATCATACTTTTAAAAAAAAACTATACTACGAAAAACGATTTTCACAAAAGACAAAAAAAACCCACCTCTCTCGTTGCACCTCACAACAACCTCTTTCGAAATTTGCAATGCTTCACAAAATCAAACCAATACCACCCAACTAAATCTCTCAAACTATACATACACTCAAATCAAACCAATGTTTTACGAAAATTTCCGATCAAACTCTCAAAACTCTTTGCTACTCCAAGTTTTTCCAATGCTCCTCCATCGTTGCCCTGCTCTTTCGCGTCACCCCGCTACTTCGCCTTTACCCTTCGTCACCGTTGTCTTTCAATGCCATCACCCACCAACACTCTTATCCGTTTTCACAAAACCACAACAAACCTTAATTCTTTTTTTATATATTCTGACAAGAACATTTGTGAAATTACAAAAAACTGATGGGTACAGGAAGGAAGCAAATGCAGAGGTACAGCAAATGTGGAGGTGCAGGAAGTAATTGACCCCACTAGAATATTGACTGGGCCCTGAACTTGTAAACCTGGACCGGGCCCAAAAACCTTCCGGGGACAGTTGGGCTATAATATCAATTTGTTAGCCCAAAGACTGCCCAGAAGCCTAAAAGAAAAAGGTATTCCCCTCCTCAATGCTCACAGTGGCAATCTGCTAATAATAGGAACATCATCTTCAAGTACTCAATAATTTTTGAGATTGAATTGGAAGAAAAATTGGGTGCCATTGGGATTGAAGGAGCCCTAACCTAATAGAAGCAGAAAATTTGATGCATGATTTTTCGTGGTAATAGAAACAAAATATTGGTCAATAGTGCATTAGAGTGTTTGACCTTTTTTTAGCACGGAACAGGACAATTCTTGACAAGTGACAGAAACTGTTCCATTTGATTAAAAAACACAACCTCTCAATGAACGTTATTTTGAGAATTTTCAACTGAGACAAAAAGATAGAGGGAAATGATTTTAGACCCATTTTAAACACTCTTGAGACGTGGGTGCGCCACTAGTTTTCTCTTCAAAGATAAGAGGTGAGCACACAATTGGCATATACAAATTGTGAAGTGCCTAAGTTGGCAATGTTCCCAATGATGTCAACAACGACAAATTGATCAATCACCCATTGAAACTTGAAATTATTTTGAGCTAAGGCTATATCAGACTTGTCCTGCTAACTAGGATTTTAGACCCTGGTGGGGTACACTCATTATGTTAACAGATAATGTGATGGGTGTAATGCAAGTGTAATATTTTTGTGTTACTGGTCGGGTTGACAATTATTGCCTTTATAGTGCATCATTTTGGCTTGTCTGGTAATGCTGCACAGTTACCAATTCGTTATGAGTTTGGCATTTTACACTGGGGCATCTGAGTTAAATTCATACTTAAGAATTCCTTGGTGTACGAAACAGGTATGTTGTGTTCTTGCAAACATCAATTACTTTTGATTGAGTCAGTGAAAGTCATGTTTTTCCACCCTTTTGGGACTGTTGATGAGACGAGACAAGACAAGAGTAGATATTTGGAATATATATAAATGTATACACGCTTCTGACTTTTGTGAGGGGTTATTGTCCATAAATCAATAGAATATGCAGTGATAATTAAATCTGGTGCAGGGTATCCCAGTGTCTCATCTGAACTCCTTTGGTTCCTATTGTACTTAAGGAGAGAACATACCTGTCCTCAATTTAGCTTCCTCTCACAGCCAAGCATGCTTTGGAAGTTGATGCCTTGTGTCTTTTTTGTCTAAGAAAACTATTCTTACCGAACCTTCTAACTTTTTTGCTTTATGGCCTCTCCACCAAGCCTAAAGAAATGTTGCGTTTGTGAATCTCATTCTTCTGGGGCGACCCCGCCATCCACTCATAAAGCACATGAATGTACAGAAACTCAGACATATCATATAATTGTACGCACACGTGTGACTCCCTCTGCATACATTTTTTTGCTCACAAGGTAGCAAGCATGTGCCACTGATTTTCTGCTGCCTATATAGTTTTTGCCTTTAGAGAGAATGATAACATTTTCTTTGTATTGTTATTATCTTCCTGATTGTTTCTGGTAACTAAATAAATATGGTGATCTTGTTGTATCAGCAACATATACTTGAAACATGGTTATGATTTTGATTGGTTTTTCCTCTTCTTAGCATCTTAGTATACTATTGTTTGATCTTTAATATTGTAGTACTGTCCTAGCATAGAGAGGTGTTTACAAAATTTCTGTCACCTAAAAAAATCTTGTGATAAATTGAAGGCTAAAGGGGGATTCAACTTTCACATTGGAAGTGGGGGTTCATGGCTCACTTCCGACGGTTAAACATGGTTGATGCCTCTATTCCCCATGGCCTCATTCTAACAAAACATCTATCTCTACGTGAAAAGGATTCAAGAGGAAAAAGGAAAAGCTTAATGGTGCTGCTTTCTTCTCTTTCACTGGCTAAAATGGCAACAAGATGCTCTCATCAATCAATCATTCCATTCATCTTTATTTTCCAGTGGATAGCTTTGGCAGAGGGACCCTCCACATACAAATAATGCCACAATATTGTATTCAGAATCTGGAACCCATTTTGATTTTTTTATGTAAAATATCAAAAAGGAGCTCTTTGCGAATCACGACCTTCCAGTCCTCACAATCACAACATATATGCTCCTTTTTTTGGAGCCATCTTGCATCGCTCAAAATAAAAGTGTTGATACAAGAGAAAAAAACCCAAATTCCACAAAACAAGTTGGCAAATGCTTTCCAAGTGGGGAGTGTCTGAAATATAGATACTGTACATTACCTTAAAGCTTGGATAGCAATCTAGCTTCAAATTTTTACATAATGTCAAAACTCAAAGACAGTAAAAGGGAGCATACAGAGAGAAGTCTCATCGTCAAAGATAGAATCTACAAATTACTTGTCTAGAAGAAAAAAAAGATTATACTAATTTGGTGAATCCCTCAGTTTCGTTACATCTATAGAGAGACTCCTTATCTTTAGTTGTCACATGCTCCTTCCTTACCCTTTAAGCTACTCAAATTATAATTAATATGGTTTCTTTACTACGGTGACATTTGATACGTCTTTGGTTGACAACTTGCAAGAATCGGAACCGCGTGGCTCTACCTCAATCAGAAGCTGAACAACCTCTTTCATGGTTGGTCTACTTGTTGGGGCTTTGTAGGTGCAGCGAATAGCAACCCGCAACACTTTGATCATGTCATCCTTGAATGAACATGATAGCCTCGGGTCAAACACCTCACTTGGTCTTGCCCCCTCCTTCCCTTCTACTTTGTTGGAAACCCAGAAAACGATATTTCTGTTCTCTCCGAACTCTGCCTCCACGGGCTTCTTCCCAGTTAGCAGTTCCATCAAAATCACCCCAAAACTGTAGACGTCGCACTTGGTGGTGGCCCTTGACGAATATGCAAATTCTGTGACAGCCATATAAACATGCCCAAAATAATATTCAGCATTGGGAACACCAAAAAGATGATAGGGAAGTTAACACATGACTAATTGTCAAACCCCCAAGTACCACCTGTGTTTTTTTGGTACAAAGTACTATTATTTTAACATTCTTATCCTGCACCTCAATTATTTACATGGTAAAAAGGCATCATTCAGTAATCAGTACATGAGAATATCCAAGCAGTACTTTGCCTGAACGCTCACAGTCAATGTATTCTTAATCATTTATCAGGAGTTTTATTTTTGTGCACTGCAAAAGTTGTTACTTTGTCAACTAACTGATCAGAAATCATATTAAGTTCAATTTTGATGGCAGTTATTGTAAAACTCAACAAATTTACTATACTGAATGATTTCTGGTGCATAGAAACTCCTTTTCATATACTATTTGCTCTATCAGTTAAGGAAAACGTATGATGGTAGTTTGCATAAATGAATTGTTTCAGGAGATTTAAATGATGATTATAAATGAGTTTTGTGGGAGAAAGAAACTACCTGGGGCTAAGTAACCATATGTTCCTGCAATGACAGTTGTGGTGGAATCCTTCACTCCTCTTGCTTGCAAAACCTTGGCAATCCCAAAGTCTGCAACCCTGGGCTGGTAATCAACATCCAGCAGGATATTGGTTGACTTGATGTCTCGATGGATAATAGGAAGAAGCAAATCATGGTGAAGGTATGCTAAACCCTGTGCAATCCCCAGTGCAATTCTATAACGAGTAGGCCAATCCAAAAGGTTCGAATCCTTGTGCAGGGAATCCCAAAGGTTACCTTTTGGCATGTACTCATAAACCAACAAGCTGCAGTCGAAACTGGAGAAGCAGCAGTATAGTTTCACTATGTTCTTGTGTCTTATGCTTCCCAAGGTCTCCACCTCTGCCTTCAATGCCTTATCTACAAACAACCGATCCTCTGGAGTCGAATCCTTGGACTTGAGACTCCACAGCCTCTTCACAGCGACAGTATCACCACTTTTCAAAACAATCTTGTACACTGTCCCAGACCCTCCATGCCCCATTATGTTCTTGTCCACCAAGGACTCAATGATCTCCTTTTGGTCGAAAGAGATCTTGTGGAAGCTCTTAACGTCATAAGAGAAGAACGAAGAAGACAGTGTCTCCTCATGTTCCACTGCGGCAGTGTCTTTGCTGCACCTACGTTTGAGAAACAGGGCAGACCCGATAAAGATCAAAACCACTGACACCCCAGCTATCCAGATGGTGTTGATCCTCTTGCTCTTGTAGGCGCTTGCACATATGGGGAAGTTTTGATCCGATGAATTGGCATGCACAGGTAGCACACACAATCCAGGATTCCCTGCAAAACTTTCCACCAACCCTCCTTTGATCAGTTGGGGAGGAATTGGACCCGAAAGCATGTTGTGCGAGAAGTTAATAGAGTTTGGTAGCAGCACAGAGAGGCTTTCAGGGATGCTCCCAGTTAAAAGATTGTTGGAGAGATCAAGAAGGTTGAGAGACTCCAATGAAGAGAGTGAGCCGGGGATGGAAGAACTCAGCTTGTTCCCTTGCAACATAAGCAAATTGAGCTTTCTGAGGTTGCCTATTTCCGAAGGGATTGAACCAGATAGAAGGTTGTAACTGAAATCTATTTTGACCAGGCTTATGGCTCGGGATATTGTGGGAGTTATGACACCTGAAATTTTGTTCCTCTGAAGAAACAGTTCAGACAGATTTCTAGAGTTCCCGTTAATCTCAGGAATCGGACCATTCAAGTTATTGTTACTCAAATCAATGATCGAAACGTGTGGTAAACCAAGGAGTCCCGCGGGAATGGAACCCTCCAAACGGTTGTTACTCACTCTAAACCTCAACAGCATCATGCAGTTCGCATAACTCTTCGGTATCTCTCCAGAAAACATGTTATCCAGAACGAGAAAGTACTCTAGCGTACCACCCTTGCAAACCTCGCTCGGCAACGGACCAGAAAGTTTGTTCTCCGACAAGTCAAGAACTAACATTCCAGAGAACTGTCCCAGTTTCTTGGGAACCTGTCCTACAAGGAAGTTGTCGTAGAGAGACAGCATTCTTAAAGCTGTTGAGTTTTCAATCGCACCTGGGATTTCTCCGGTGAGGCTGTTGTTGTAGAGCTGCAAGACTTGAAGCTTGGGAAGCCTACACACCGACGCAGGGATACTCCCAGTGAACTTGTTCACCGACATATCCAAATCCACGAGCTCCGTGAGGTTCCCCAACTCCTCTGGAATGTTCCCAACGAGATGGTAGTTATAGTAAAGCTCAAGCTGCTGAAGGTTCCTCAGCTGACCAAGCTCCTTTGGAATTTGTCCCGTGAGGAAATTCCCACTCAGCTCAAGATCAACGAGGGAAGTTATGTTCCCTATGGATGCAGGGATTTGGCCATGCAACATGCACGTGGTTAGCACCATGGACTTGAGGTTCTTCAACCTGTCAATATCCGCAGGTAACTGCCACAGGTTGAAGCCTCCGTTTTCGTTGAAGTTTAGCACCTCGAGGTTGGTGAGGTTGAACACTGACATGGGGAACTGCCCTGTGAAGACGTTGTAGGACAAGTCGAGAATCCTGAGATTTTTCAAGGGAGAGAAATCTGGGAGCTTGCCGGTCTGGAACATGTGGTTCATGTTAAGCTCTTCCAAGTGGGAACAGTTGAGGATGGTGTCTACGTTGAACTTGAACCTGGTGTAGCCGAGGCGAAGAGCACGTAGCTCTGGGAGGTAAGAGCATGTATCTGATGGGAACTTTCCAGAAAGTGATGACCAACCCGAAAGGTCGAGGCTGATAACGTCACCTTTGGTGTTGCAGGTAACTCCGGTGAAGCTGCACACGGGTTTCCCAGCGTCCCAATTCATAGGGTACTTCCCGGAGAGAGACATCTTCATGAGAAAGAAAAACTGTGACTGGTTCTTGGTGCTGCTACTAGTGATGATAACCTGGGAGAGTGAGAGGGTGGTGGTGGAGGAAACTATTAGTATAGTGAAGAAGAGGGTGATGAAGGGATGGTGGTTCATTTTGAGAGAAGAAAAAAGGAGAAGTGATTGTGGTTAGTGTAAAGGTTGAGGGAAGAAGAAGGTGTAAGAGATGTATATAAGATATGGAATGGTTGAGTGGATCACTGAGAGAAGCAGTGACAAGGCTTGATGATGAAAAAGCAGGTTCTTGGTGAAGTACTGCTGGGAGAAGTGAACATCTTTGGTAAAGAGGCTTTACGTTTATACTCCACTACCACTGCCTCATCAAAGAATAACATCAGTGCATGTGTACTTTATACTCTCCCAGCACCTGTAACAATGTACTCCTCCTCATCATATAATCATTCATGCATACATTCTTTATCATTAGTTTTTGGTTTTTTCAAACAAACCATAAATAAATTAAGCTTAAAGATACTGCTATATATTTTCATGTATAATTAAAATGGATAATAAGACACAGTATGAGTGATGACGACTCATATAAAATCTTGTTGTGATAATGGTGATTTTTTTTTAAAAATGCATCATCTTTTGACAGTGATATTTTAATAAAAGAATGCATTCTCTTTCTGTTCTGGTATACGCTTTGGTAGTGTACAGCATGTAGAATGATGAGGTGCATCTGATACTAATCACCGTATGTATGAGTGTTGATGCGATTACGCTTTCTTTTGGAGGAAAATAATAATTTTGTTGAGGGAGAGTGTGTGTGATCCACATCTTTCTCATGGATTCCAATCCTAGCCGATTACAAAGATATATCCCACTTCAATATCAAAAGCAAAGATGGAAACGAACAAATGCATTTTTAGTGCTCACATCCAACTTATAATTTCCTTTTTTTAGTTTCTTTAAACAGATTAGAACAAGTTCTCATCATTAAAAATATATTGACATTACCAAAAGTTTTGCACCTATTTACTCTCAGTAGCTGATATTTTAACCACCATAAACATAATGAGAACATTTAATAATATTTTAATTATATTTTTGTTTTACATTTTAACTTAAAAGACACTTACATACATTATTATATTATAAATTTCCTTGGGAGAGTGTGTCCCAATATTGATATTATGTATCATGCCCAAGCTTTGTTTTTAAAGAGGAGACTAATCAGTTGTTTGTGGTTGACCGTGGTGCCTACGTTGCAATATTTGATTGGATCACTGAGTATATAATGAAAAGATGAAAAAAAGGAAAGGAAAAGAAAAGAAAAATATAAAAAAAAAACAGTGGAGTGAATTGAATTAAGAAAAATAAAGTAACAAATAAAAAAATTATAAATAATTTGATTGATGGAATAGAGTAAATAAAATTATAAATTAATATATTTATAAATTCTTGAATTAATTCATGATAGACCAAAATGAAGACATATGATTGTTATATTTTACATTTATATTTATTTTTATGTTTTTTTATAATTAGAAATTTTCTATAGACCTTAATTATTATTAAGCTAATTAGATAGTTCATTACATAAACTCTTTTAATTGGATAAGCATATAAATAGGCTTTTTTTAAATTTTATAAAAAGTTTAGACTTATATTTTAAAATAAAAATTTACTTTATGGTAGAAATTCTTTTAAATTATTATAAATAAATGTTGATTCTTATATTGAAATTACTAAATCAAAGTGAAGAATCTTGCCATTCTTAACTATGACATCTTTTAATCTTTTTCAACAATTTTTACTTTTCTTTTTAATTGTTCCCTGTGATTGGTCTAAAATGATATTTCTCCTTATTCCATTATCAGGCAATCACCATTTGGCATTAAAGTTTGTTCTGATATTTCCCTAACACTTTCGGAAACTTTATTAGAAATCGAATAAGCCTAAATCAAATTGTAATTTGTGAACCTGCTCTGCAAATTTCATTCAATGGAGAATTCTGAAGCTGTGCAGTGACTTACAGTTTGTTGAAATATTGATTGCAAAGAACTGGCAGATTCATGCAAGTATTATTAGAAAGGTGAAATTTTGAGGAATGAAGTGCATTTCTTCTTTTCTCTGTTCAGTGACTTTATTCAGATTGAAGCACCTTACTTCGTTTGGTTCAAATCTGGGTTAGAGTTAATACTGAATATGGTGAGTCTTTTATTTTAATTTTTCTTAGAACATGTTTTTTTTTTAAGTTTTCAATTCTTTAATTTTGTTTATGATACTGGAAGTTAAATTGTTGTAATTCTTGTTTGTTTAAGGTTGAATTAAATCACAGATTAAACAAATTGTCTAAAAGTAGGTGAATATTTAATTAATTTTCTTTCATAATAAATAAATAAAAAAGATTAATTTTCCGTATTTTATATTTATTTTCAAACTTAAATTTAATTTTTAATTCAATTTTTTATTGGATGTTTAAATTAATTTCACTCATCTAAAATAGTCTTTGATTCATTTTTTACAATTTGATTTTTATAATCATTTCATTGATTTATAATTTTTCTGAATATATTGTTTAAATTTATGTGTTAGTCTTTTTAA
>Ga0099825_1001696_pt1 | contig 28569 bp, 16 predicted proteins | sample SiratroredBW_FD_76838 | JGI IMG/M metagenome (GOLD analysis project Ga0099825, IMG submission 76838) | Root nodule microbial communities of legume samples collected from California, USA - Siratro red BW | ecosystem: Host-associated > Plants > Roots > Nodule | place: USA: California | collected...
AAAAAAAAATATTAAAAAATTAAATTAAAAAAAAAAAAAAAAAACGAACAACGGTAGACAATCTAATGCAACATATGCTGATAAAAATGTTATAAATTTTAAAGCAAAACCTGGATTCGTGATATTATTAAAATCTACTTATATGTATTATTATTTTTTTTACTGTTATATAGGTAAGATAGTTTTTTTATTCAAAATATTGTAATTCTAAAATTTAATTAAAAAACATTTAATGTAGGAATAACGTTGATTTTACAAAGGAAAGATATCGCTTCTCTTTTTATTTAAAAATAAGAATATAATTTAGTAACCATAAAAATAAATAAATATACATATAAAAAATGAAAAAAAAACTTTATTATAGTTAATTTGTAATTATTTTAGAATAAGATCAATATTTTAAAAATTATAAATAATTTATATAATTACTCAAGACTTATATTTCTCTCGTGCATAATCAACATACTAATCCAATCTAATTTTCAACATTTTTGTATTTCAATAACTTTTCTAGTATTTTTCCTACGAATTACTGGTCATGACTCTAGATATTTTATTCTTTTTGCAACACCAACTTAACACATCTTTTGTTTAAAGAGCAACCATAGTTTTTGACACTCTTAACAATATTTTATACCCATTTAACACTTAAACAGTAATATTGTTTTATTGAAATATAATATTTTATTATAAAAATCAGATGTAATATGATTGTATTTTGTGAATAGTAGTGTTAAAATATATTTACTGTTGTGTAAATTCTCACACATATTAGCAGTGTATACATGAACATTTGGTCTTGCCAAGAATGTGATTCATCTGCGAAAGAAAATCCTTGATGATGATGATGATTTAGGGGTTTATGGAGGTAACTCGAAGAGGAGAAGGAGAGGGAGAGTTACGACAAACTGGGCACGTGGTATTGATTCGAAGCCTCTCGTCTATGCAATCTGCATGGAAGCAGTGTTCGCATTCAGGAATACATCGTACTGTCTCTTTGCTGTTGTACTCTGATAAGCATATCCAACAGCAACCATTGTTGGGTCCAGGGACTCTTCTACTCTCTCCAAGCACCACCTTCTCATACGACTCAATCGTGGACTCGTCCAAACCCGTTGTAACAATCTCTGGTGCTGGTAGTATTGTGGCTGGTTGAGACCTTGCAATGGCATTGTTACGAATGGTGGCGAGTCTGTCCTTGTAGCACACGCAACATGCCATCAGAATTGCGAAGATTGCTGCTGGTCCAACAATGGATAATGTAATGATTCTGAAGATTTGGATTCCTTGTTGTGATGGTGCACCTGAACATAAGCCAGAAAGAAAACACAATGTATAAGGTTGTCTTTTCTAGAATGGTTATTAATTGTGGAATCTGAAAATGGAACAGCAAATCGAATAATTGAGAGAGATTTTTTTATCTAAGATTGGGTTGACTTTTTAATCCGGCTTTTGATATTATAACCTAGAACAAAACACTATTCAATCTGAACCCTACACATAATAACTTAATTCACATTATTCTTTGGACTCTTAAAACTTAGTACCAAACCCTTGAAATGTTAGTTTTGAGTCGAAGAAATTTACTTATTATTGTTTCTAATCATTTTTTTTAAGTCAAACAAGTTATCTCTAATTAAGTCTAGGGTGTGAGTTGGTTAACGGATGTATCACTATAGCACTTTACGTAGTCAATTAGCATAGAATATATGGATGTATGATATATAGGACTTCAAATAACCAACATTATGGTGTTTTTATACAGATAAATTCACTTTTTGTTGATATAAAGAACAAGGGAAGCAAATTCTTAGCTAAGCCCCACCTATCTAGCATGTATATATATATATATATATATATATATCAAATGTAAGCTATAATTTTTTCACAAGTGGAGTGAAGGAAAAATTTAAAATTTGAGTTGCTTAAGGAAATATTTAATTTATATTTTTCTAAAAAAATTGTAATATTATTCTATTTTGACTTTATTTATTAATTTAGATATATGTAAAGGTACTTTTTATGCATTTTTTTCAAAATTAAAAATACAAAGAAAATGGACAACAGCATTATAATTATTTATAAATAAGAAATAAAAAAATATTTCCCAAATTATATAAATTTTTGAGAATGTTTTCAAACAAAAATAGGAAACATTTGTTAAACTAGTGATCAACGGTAAAATAAATTTTAAGCTGGCTAGCGCCCTCCATTGTACGTCACCTACAAGTCATGGCATCAACGTGAATTGAGAACTGACATACTATATATATTAGTATTGCATTAACATTGAATTGGGTTTTAAGAATTCATGGATTAATATGAAAAAGATTTCTAGTAACCAACACTAATGTTTCAGGCATTTGGTGTATGGTTTAAGCTCAAGAAGTAAAAGTCTCTCTCTCTATATATACATATATAACGTGAAACAATTATATATATAACTCAAGGAATATCGTGAAACAAATAAAATGAAGTTGTTTTAATTTACTCCAAAATCTAATGAGTACCAAGTAATAATTGAATATAAAGGATTGACATATACCATACATCTATAAGTGAAGATAATTTAACCTTTTGAATGCAGATATGCATACACTTGCCTATCTTTGTTTTGCATTTTTTTCTAAAAAAAAAAAAGGCATTATTTGCATTGGTTTAATTTTATGTCAGCATGCAAATCTAATAACGAAGTCAACTACTAAAACGAACAAAATAATCAGGCAGATATCGTGAATACCACGTAAAACCATTGACCAATATTTTTTTTTTCAGTAACCTCAAAATGCGACCAACTATGATTGATATCGCTCCTGTGATAATATCACTTAAGTTATTTCTTTTAGTTCTATGTACATGTTAGGTCATCTAAACCTTTTGTAAATCGATATAGAAGATCTTTACCTGTTTGGTAAGAGAAACAGAAGAGTTGATTGTTGTTGTTTCGATCAAACCCACACAATTGTTCTTGTGATTCGCAATATCTACAGTCAGGTCTATCCCATGTTAATACAAGATCTTTGAAATTAACCTCATTCTGCTGCTCTGGCCCTGCAACTGGGACAAAAAGACTGGTAATAACATGGCAAGATGCTGGTAATGGATTGGGCAAATTCAGTGAAGGGATAGCTGATACAAAATGTGTGGAATTACTGAGGCAGTCAATGGGAATGAATTGTGATCCCGCGTTCTGAAATGGGCAGCTTAAGAAGGTGAAGTTACGAGTAAAAGTGTAAATAAAAGGAGAGCTTGAGACATTGAGGCTCAGAAGACGTTTGGGGAGACAATCATCTGGGTCGTAGACTTGTATCTTTTGTGTGAGGTAGTTAATGTTGCGCACGTAGAATACCCCAGAGTAAGGAAGTTCTAACACTGTTTTGCTATTATTCGTGCAAATTAAGTTGAAACCAGGATAGCCACAATAAGGAATTTGCTCACCTTCTAGTTGAAAGGGGAAACGAATAATGATACTATTGCTGCCACAAAAAGAAAATCGGCAATCACTTGAGGCATATATGACAGGAAAGATGAAGAAGGGAAAAAGGACTTCCAAGATGCCCATTATTTTTCAGATGTAAAATTCTGCGGTAGGAAGGGAACGGACCAGGTTATAAGAAGAAACCGTATTTGAATCTTGAAAGTCTATCCAAATTTAAAAGCAAAGTTGAAAATCGTTTTGCATTATATATTGGTATTGTGTAAGAAACTAATAGAGATATAAAGAAGGTATGACTTAAGAACATTATAATATAATTCCTGTTCTTATCACATCAGCCATTTTGGGGGATAATATTCAAAATCCTCAGTTCCTTACCAATGATCATTAAGTTATTCAGATTTCGTTAGTTTGTTTCCAGCACACTGCACAAATCATTCTATTTCATGGAAGCAGATGGACCAAGATCTACGGAATACTTTCTATACTTCCATACCAAATAATGATTGGTCGTAACCAATTTGCAACTTTCTATTCAGAAATATTATTTGTCATTATCTTTCAATGCTTAAACTAGAGCTACACGTGGAAAATTAATGGAGGATTATAGAATAGTTGTTTTCGGGTCCTGGAGTGTAGACTTGTATAATAATGCCGACAATACATTTTAAAAGCTAGAAAATAACTACCCAACCCCTGCTCCTCTCAAAGACAGGTTGGAGATGAATCACAGGAGCTGTTGTGAGATTCGGATAGAAACAACTTCTCCGTCAGTCCCTTCCCTCATAGCATGGTATTTCACATGAAGACCTGCATGTATTGAAAAAGTAAAACAAGACTATAGCAAAGCAAAGACGTGAAAATGAGTTACTACACCGACCAGTGAAATTGCTAAGGAAATTCTAGAAAGGAAATCTGGGATTCAATTTTGCCCAGATTTGTCAAGTAATTGAAACAGAAAGCTGTTAAGAAGAAGTCTCACCTTCATTTTCTTGTAAATTAGTATTCACAGCTACGGCATGGAAAGCAATCATGGCCTTGGGTTGCCAGTCATTTGTTCTCCCAATCCATGACTTGTAATCAAATACCGCTGCCATTTAATTTGGAAATTAAAACAGATTGTTTAATGAGTTAATGTCTCGAGAGTTAACAGTCTTCTATAAAATGGTAGGCAATAGAACATGTAGTAATTTACTGAAATGCTCATAACCTAGACCCAGAATCATTCTGAGACATGATGATATTGTTTTCATGTTCATTTGTGGATTATATATGGATTCACTCTCCGCTCACCTATCTGTAATTAAAACTACTCACAAAACACAATTTTAAATATTTCTGGATCTGTTGTGACAAACAGAAGGTGATCTCTTTATGCATTGACAATATGTCAAGGTTTATTGTCAACAAAATTTTGACAGGGTTACTGAGTAAGCCGACCGAAGTATCAAGATTTACCTGACGTTGAAGAATCCCCCAGGTGTCTAATGTCAAAAATGGAGCCAGCAGCCCCATCTGCTCGCTTTTTTATATCATGAGATCCTACAAGCTGGTAGTCCCAGCTCCCATTTCGATAGCCTTCACAGAGGAATAGTTCTATGTGCCTTGCATCTAACGTCTGCATTGTTCCTATATAAGTGGGAGAAACCTGTCAATTTAAGTTTAATCTAGCTTCTCTTAATGGAAAATCGTTGCTGTACAACATAGTGATCAGTGATGTAAATTCACGGGAGTATTATTTGTCTTGTCCAAATTAGAAGGCAATGGCAGTACAAAGGGATTAGGGATATGCAGGGCTTGGATTGTATTCAAATTACCGTCGCACGTATTGAGGTCACAAACCGGGCATCTTACTAGCTGCAGGTCTGAAAATTTAACCATAATAAACAAATGAAATTAATTAAAATACAACTGAGATAATATGTTGACAATTCTTTTTTTCAAGTATAATCTCATAATCCTAGTGTAAAAGTTGACTTGGAAGTTACCAGCAATCCATATTCCAGATTTAACATTTTCTAGCACACAACAACCTTGAGACCGCAACAACTTTTCCATGCTTTCTCCTTTCCGTAACTTTCCCGGAAGACTCAGTCCCGGAAGACTAAGTCTCTCTGCCAGGACGGCTACAGAAGAATCAAAAGAAAAGGCGCCGATACGCATCCAATCTGATGATATAAATAAAAAGTTACAACATTGATAATTTGCTAAATCTAAGACATTGAAGCTGCACTTTTTTGCCCCTGTAACACATCTTCTGTTAACTGAACTTTGCTTTAGTCCTTTTCTTTAGTCCAAAAATATATGCACTTTAAGAAAGACTCAGTGGTTCTGTAAATTCTAGAAAGATATACACTACTAAGAAATTGGCACAGAGGATGAAGGATAGGTGCTAGAAGGGGTTAATGGTCTCTGATCAGTTCAAGAAATTGCATTCACATATTTTTCTGCTTTGTTGATATAAATTGATTCACTAAAACAAATTCAAGATTAATTTTAAAATAAAATATAATATCATGTGATGAAGAAGAAAAAATCTGGAGCTGTTCATCCACTGTCAACTTAGTATTGTGAAAACCGGCCCACCCGAACTGCGCACAGGCCTAATAATCAAGTCGTTGGCCATTGATTCTATCTATGATAAAAAAAAAAAATAGCATAAATATATCTAATATAATTTGACAAATTTATCATAAATTTCAAATTATTACCACTAATAAATACTAATATATAAAATAAAAAATAAAGCTAATGTAATTTTATAATTCAAACTTCAAAAGTATTATTAATAAAATAACTAATATTAAATTCTTTCAATAACAATACAAATTCATAAAAAAAAAATAAAACTTTATAAATAAATTTTAGAGAACTACGACTGACTCCACTTAAAAAATAATTTTTTTCACTTCATTTAACATCCATGGTCTTGTAAAACAAATTAAGAAAAGTAATTAATATTTTTAATTTCTTATAAAAATTACTGTATTATACATATTTTTAATATAATTCTTATCTTTCTTAAATCATTGTTGTATTATAAGAATTACTTATTATAGAAAAGACTAAATAATAACCAAACTCATTATGTGTCTTTTGCATCTTCTTTTATGAACATGAAAGTTTACCATCAGTTAACAAAAATTCAAACCTCTAATTTCATAGTTTAAAAGATGTAAAACAGAAAGATAGGACTGAGGAGGAACGAAGTGGTACTACCAAAGAACCAACTCACCAATGTGTTTCTCTTTCTGACGGAACATGTAGGAGTGGCTTCCATCTGAAATTTCATTTCAAAATCGAATTTAGTTGGACGATGTTACCACTAGATTGATTGAATATTGAAGAAGAATGGAGAGGTCTTACCAAAGGCTGAGGTGTACAGCTTGCACCACCTGAATGCCACGCGTTCCGGGGATGGGACCTGAAGATCACGCAGGCACACGAACTTCCATATACCGTCCTCCATAATAACACGCTGGAACCATCGGTTTGTGGCTGCCAGCATCACCAGAGATTTTCCATCCAGAAATTTAGCAATCTCTGTCCAAATGTCTTCTTCGAACCTTCTCGTTCACAATTATACGGTGTTCAGACAAAAATATAAACATTAACAAACCAAACCACTGGAAATAAAAAAAGAAAACATAGATTCCAATTTCACTTATGAATTAAGCTTTCCTACATACAGATAGAATCCACAGTTAACGATGCTCTCAATTAATGAATTAGAAATTGGAAGGAAAAAAGCAGAGAGACCTCCATTAATCTATATTAGTTAAAGCGATAGGAAACCACAATCTGAAATTCTGAATAGATTTAACATTTTCTGTTTAAGAAGTTTATAGAAACCAAAAACACTTCAGGAGGTAAAACAGAGTTCGAGGAGCGTCTCAATCTTACGTAGATAGCATAGAAACGAATGGAACTGGGATCTCTACCAACAGATGAAGCTTACTTGCTTCCTCTTATGTCAAAAACATCTCAAACATATTATATTTGAAGTTCATCCACAAGCAGAAACTCTGTAAGATTGCATTTAAAAAGCATCTTGCCAAAATAATAATAATAATAATAATAACAAACAAACACTGAGATCTGAAAAAAAAAAACTATAAATTAATAGATCACACAGCAGTTCTTTTAGGAGTCTCATTTCGCTGATAAAAATGGAAAACTAATCTGAAACAAGTAAGCATTAAGCATTTATCATTTATAATAACTGTTCAAAAACCAGATCTAAAAGGAAAATCCGAATCAAGTTCAAATTCGTGACTAATAAACGCATAATTGCATAGTAAAGGTACGCATGCGTAAAATCAAAAACAGAATTCATATATACAAGCTGAGTGATTAAAATTTAAATCATTTTACAATTGAATATTTAGAAATATAGAGAGAGAACCAAGAGAAAATGGAATGAGCAGAGAGAAACGGAGGACGGGGAGAGTTGCAAGAGCAAATGGTTTTGCTCCGGCGGATCCGTTTGTCCGGCTGCATCTGGCCGGCAGAGGAAGTAGCGTTCTGGAGGCGCTTTCGCATGCTGCTTCAGGAATCTGATATAGGTCCTTTTTTTCAATCTGAAATCATACAGCTGAAGAGGGCAGCAACAACCCACTCTCTACTCTGAACTGACACACAACGGTTCTTATGATTATGATCTGAATTCGCTCGTTTTATAGGCGCGCCAAAAAGCTCTCGTTTCAAATAAAATAAAAAATTTAAATCACAATTTCAATCTTTATTATAACAAAATAATTTTTAAATGAACCTACCTTCTAGTTTTTTCTCTTCTTTTAAGAACCATTAACTTTTAGTAATTAAAAAGATTAGTTATATTGTGGTGTCTAAATTTGTTATTTAATTTGTTTGTTAATTTTAATCACAGGTATCAAAGATGTACAGTTTTAGTCCGTCAACTTTTAATTCGATCAATTGTTTCCACATAATATAGTTGTGCAATTTCATGTTATTGTTAAAGAAAATGAGAATTTTTAATACATATTAAATTTTCAAATGATTGAAAATTAAACATCATAAAGGAAATACTTATATGTAACTAAAAGTATTAATGTTTACAATTACTCAACTTTTCCCTTACCACTTAAGTTTTGCTTCAGTTAGTAGTGATACAATTATATAATCTAAATATATGTAAAGAACATTAATTATACATAGTATTAGACATTATATTTATTAAAGAAAATATATAGTTACCTTTTGTAGATCAACTATTATCCAACTCTTAATCTATTGAAACCAAACAAAACTATATGTTTATGAGAAAGTCTAACTCTTCAATATATTTATCACACACTTTTTATAGATGTATGCTTTCACATATTAATAAAATTTATTAAAAAATTATTGAATATATAATAGATAAAAATATTACTATATTTAATTTTTTTAATAAATTTAACCCATAAAACATTTAAAAATAATGAAATTCAGATGCATGCATTATAGTACATATGATTTTAATAAACTTGTATAATAATTTATCTATTCATTTTTACATAACCATTATTTAAAATAAATTATTATGAAATGCTTTTAATTTGAATATATTCAAAATTATTTAATTAATGTTCTTAAGACAAAATTATAAGGCATGTTAATATAATTTTAAAATTATGTAACATTATTTGTTATTTCATTCAGCTTATTTTTAAAAACTAATCACCTTTTCTAGCTTTTTGAAAAAAAAAAAAACTCTTAAAAATTTAAGTTAAAACAAACATAACTCAAGCCTTTTTCGCTTAACCAAGGGAATGACTTTGAAATTATTGTTAAGTTATTCCATGAAATATTATTTCATGAATTTTAGCACTAACTTTTCCATTCATTCTACTATTAATTTTTTTTATTTTTATATGTATTTTACTATCTAAGATTTTTTTTCTCACACTTTTGTCATCATATTTCTTAATTTGTATACAATTTGTTTCCATGTCAACAATAAAATGATATCATTTTTCAAATTTTGATATCAAATTAACTTATCTTTTAAGGATATGTCAATACTTTGTAACAAAATTTAACAAAACAATTAAAAAACATAATAAAAGTGAATATGATGAGAAAATATAAAAGAATACTTAAGTAATAAAATTCACAAAGAAATGATAGCAAAGTTGTAATATAGAATTAAGAAAAAATAAATTAATAAGCGCATAATTAGTTATAAATATCTAGCGTAACTTTGAATGAAGTCAACATTTGACTCTAGAAATCTTATAAATGAAGTCAACAAGTTTATAATGTAAAAATACAAAAAAAAGAAGGAAATAAAAGTAATCCAATCTTTACCTAAAGGAATTGATGATTTGCTCAAACAAAGTAGGAAAACTTTTGTCAATATTTTAAAACCTAAACTTAAGAATTTTCTTTCATATACTGACAGTCATAATTTTAAAAGCTAAACCCTCATACAAAACTACTGAAACTCAGTCCTACCATACATACTTCACAGGTAGGTTTACTGCTGTGAGGAGGACCTTATAATTAGCTTGTCTAATTGGGATTTTGTTTGACATTTCGTTAAAAACATTGTTTGCCAATTTTGGTTTAATTTAGAAAAGGCCAATTCAAATACTGCATTTTTGGGAAAAAGAAAACAAATATTAGCAAATATGGGTTAGGGTTTACATGGAATGCTCCTCTATAAATTGTCTCTCGATGTCAAATAATTTGAAGAACATCCTTGCAAGTTAGGAAAATACCTCCATCTAATTTGCACAGAAGTTATCTATTTTATTTTATATAATGATATAAAAATTATACAAAACTAGTAAAAAATTAAAAAATGGCTCAATTGGACAAATTTACTGTGGTTTGGTAACTGCAATTTTTCAAAGAGCAAATAAAAGCTAAACCTAATTCATAAATCTCCTACAATTGGGGGCTTTGCAAAGGCAGGGAACTTTCAGGTCATCCCGCTCATCTGGATCGAACAAGTAGTCATACCTGTTGCAAAATCAGAGGAAATAACAGTTCATTCATGTCAGTCTAACCAACTTCTTGATAATGCAAGATGTATGCAGCTTGTACATGTGAGCACGAATCAAAAAAATATGCAAACACAAGAAACCGTACGTTAGTTCTTCACCAGCAGAAACATTAGTCTTGGCAATAAGAACAATCCGGCTCTCCTGATCACCCAGACTCATTATCCTTGCGTAGCAGTTTGGCATGCACTGAAGCAAATCAAGGTTAAACATCAGTTTCTTTCCTTTTGGGTCATTGTAGTATTATCTTGTAACAAATCACATGCAATGATTGTTTTTTAATTAGATAATGATCAAACAATATTCATAATCATCTAACCACAACATTTGCCATATTTTTCTTCTTTCTTTTGGCAAAACTGGAACTACTGCTGTTATAAAAAATATAAACAAGACTAAGGAAATCTAGCAGCCTAAGGCAGTTAAAATTTAGAAGGAAGAAAGCCAACCAAGTTACTGAGAACAATAATCCCCCCTTTTCTTCTTTTATGCCCAACAAAGTATTAGAGCAACTCTCTGGGACATGTCACAAAATAAAATAAAATAAAATGATTCATGAAATTACTGCAAAGTACACTTATAATAACTTACAGAATGATTTATTAAGCGTGCAATATTGCCCATGTTTGTCGCATCAACTACCACTTCCTCGCTAATCTTGAACAGCTGCATATTTTATTTTGTTTCGTGTTAAGATTAGCAGTAAATAACTCAAATATTAACAGCAATCATGAAGCTGTCAAAACAGGCTTTTCAACTAATTACCAAATAGACTTCACCTTGTTAACTAATACAAGAAAGATTGGAAGCATGTACAAATATTATAAACAATCTTAAACATAATACTGACATAGCAATCTTTGCCTTCCGAACGATATTTTGCTTCCCTTAGATCAGCAACACTACGCCTTACATGCACACCACGATACTCAACAACCTACACACAAACACAGCAAGCATGAACTTAATAAATGTCACAATAAACTGCCGCAAGATAATTTACCTAAATTTGAGTGACTCTTAAATTAATGAAGTTACCATCTCTCCTTCTTGTATATCTCTACGCGCAAAGAGGCCCCATCCATGAATGCCCGATTTTCCAAAGCAAACTCTCAATTTTTCCATTTCCTGCTTAGCCAAAACATTGTAATTGAATTTAAATATTATAAGAGAAAGAGAGATTATTTAAATTTTAAAAAGGAAACAATGAGACAATTAAATGGATACATATGATTTACCCGTAAATGGTGAAGACGTTCCTTGAAAGAAGTGAATACTTTAGATTCATCACCAGCCTATCACAAAGCAGGTTCATCAGATAACAAATTGGCCCTTTTTCCCCCACATATTAAGCAACAACTCAGCAAAAATAGGTCTACCTCTGAATATATATAATCACCTTAGGAACAAAGATTACCTTAGAGTCGTTCAACAGAGTTATTGCATCTAGAGAATGACGGGTGGGTCCCCTAGGCCAGTGAATTATTGGCTCATTGGCTCTCTGACCAAATGGGAGAAAATGAGTTGTAAGAGAACAAATTGAAAATAATGGATAATGTACGTAATTAGCATGTTTGTATTAGCAACTAGCATTAATGAAGGAATAGAATTGGATGTAATAAAAATAACAGAAGTGCTTGGCTATAAATAAAATGAAACATAAGACCACAAGACAAGTTAATATACTATTATGTTCATGAAAGTATTTGGAATCACCTTATTAGGAAACCTACGGTAGACACGACATCTAGCAGCAGACAGCGGCTCAACTACCTCATTTTCAGTGGTTGAAGATTCAATAAGCTCTATATTCTTTGATGAAATTAGCCTTGATCCCCTGAAGCATCCCTTCTGATTTTGAAGCGAGGTTCTGGGAGAGAAAATCCCCAGGGGTGTGTGTACGACCAGTACTGAATCTGGATTTGGGACCCTGAGATGGAATTAACTTTTAAAACTACTAACGAGAAAAGAAGTCGAAAATAGCAATAGGTACAATCACAACACTAAAGCTCAAACCTGTGAACTGAACAATATATTAGCTTCTTTGTTATTTGAGACCCATTCTTCTCCATGGAATGCAACTGTAAATTTTAGAAACATCAACATATTTCCCCAGATCTTGCAATCCACATATAATCAAATTTAAAATGAAAAAACAAATCTAAAAGCAATTCCAGATCAACGTATTTACATTTAACAGAAAAACTTACTTCCATTGTATATCCTGCCCTTGATGCACACATCACATGAAAATATGTAGCACACTTGCAACAAGTTATACAGGAACCATGGCTCTGTTTACAAATCACACAAGTCTGCAGTCGCAGGGACAAGAACCATACACAAGTTCATTATTACAGTCCAGCAAAAAAAAACAAAAAAGGAGGCACAAGTGATTATTACATAACAAAAACCACACAACTATCTTCGTGAACAACTAGGAAAATAAAATAAAAAATTATGATCGAAGATTATATAGTGCATTTTGAATTGTTGGTGTAGAATTTACATTTTTAACAAAAAGTAATTTCGAAGAGTGAAATTTCTCTTTGCAGAAAAATCATCCAAAAGCATTTTGATAATAAATATATAGTTTAATAAAAATAAATCATTAGATTACACCACAAAATGTATTTGGGTTCATTTTGGTTTCCCAGTCAAATAAAATTTATGATCAGTCAGGATTTATTTGAGGCAATATTTAGTTGAAACCAACTGTATAAAAAAAAGATCACCATTTAGCCAGCTTACCTTGACAAACGAATTAGGAGGAATTTTAAGGATTCCCACAGCAGGTTCCATGGCCTCATGGTTCTGAAAAACAACTTGAGGTCGAAACCAAGCACATGTTACATGAACCCACAACATTTCAACATCAGTTGGCTTTAAAGCACCACCTGAAAAGCAAGTATTTCCAATATAGTAAAAGCATATTAGCACTTGATCACAACACTGACCATTAAAGATAAAAATTATGGAGGAAAAAACAAGGCTAGTGCAAAATGCAAATTCATAACACTAGGATTCCTAGATAACTACAATTACATCTGTATCAGGATTAGAGTTATAAGAGGATTTCTTAACAATGTGAAAATGGACAAAAATGGCAAAAATTAGATATTGTGATTGATTGATGATCCACCAAAGTAAAACAATTTTTTTAATATAATTAAGGTTAGTTCAATATATATGAATGAAAAAGGCCTCCTCTTTAAGAGTGTTGAATCCACCGTGTACTACTTTCATAAAAACTTTAACATTGCAGGAAATAGACACAAAAACAAATAGAGTTCTTGAGACTTCCAAAAATACTAAATGTGACATGCCTTTTACTGGGCAGAGGCAACACTCTCTCTCAACATCAGGAGTTTCACATACTCTGCAAACCCAAGAAGTTAAATCCTGAACATTTTTTGCCCCATAGCACTCTTGGTGGACGGCTATTTGGCATCTGCACAATGAACAAATGAACCTGTGTAAATCATTTCCTTTAAAGCCTCAGAAATTTGAAATAAAACATTAGACAACCCAAAAATTCCAAACTTAAGGGAAAAGGATATTAAAAAAAAAAACAGAGAGAAAACCTGTTACAAATAATAATTTTGTTATCTTCCCAATCTTCAACCCATCTGCAAACAGCACATCTTTCCGTTGTCCATTTTGCATTAACAGGCTCATACTTCTCTGTGACAACAAGGTAGAAGAAAAAAAAATTCTAAAGATATATTCAAAAGAAAGCCTGTATGTGCTATGTGACATAAGGCCCAGTCAATTTTAGAAAAAATACAAGCGTTCAGTGTGTAAAAGTTTACTTGAAATGCACATTTACCTTGCAAAAAAGCAAGTACCTGCTGCTGATCTAACTGCTGGGATATTCCCGCTTGTGGAATGTGTTCAGCCATCTGAAGTAATTCATGTCAAGTCAAACAATGAGAAATAAGTACATAACAGTAACAAAACAAGAGCACAACAATAGACACTCAAAAACACAAACTATTCAAACTCAGAATGTGGGAACTTTGGGAAATAAAATAGATATAGGCAGTAATCAAGAAATCCATGTCACAGGACTAATTATATGACTGTTAATTAAAAACCACCCAACAGAAATACTGGGCACCCGTCTAATATAGCAAGAAACACTTCATACCCATTTTTCCAGAGTTAGCATTGTACTTTTCACTTTCACACTATGTTTCCATTTTTTCGCTCTGCAGCCTGTATGTTTTTCCCATTCACTAAGTGTCTGCTTCCTTGAACCACAATAGCCACAATTGCACATGACTCTGCAAGAAAAGGAAATCACAAGCTGCTCAACGAAATTGTTCAGGGAAGAACTCAAATGCATTCACCTGGGGTTCTTTTATGCTTCTCAAGCTGTTTTCATGGTATAGAACCTCGTCAGGTGATAAAAAAAATACTATTGAAAGTGCTAAGATAATACTGGATAAATGCTAACATAATAGTCAACTACAAATAATCATAAATAAAATAAGTGGATATACAAAAAGGAACTTCCTTCTGAAATCCCTGGGGGCAAAAGGAAAGACAACAGTAAAGAAATGGAGAGAGTTCCTCTCCAGGAACATGAATTCAAGACCCATATAAAAAAAATTTCCTTCCATCATATATAAGAAGTCAAATATTTAAATTGAATTATCTCCCAATATAACCAAAAAACGCTGAAGACGTACAGGTGAAGCTTTGGGATATATATTCCTTCCATGCCGTTGCACACCACCAATACATTATCGGGTATCATAGATTTTTGGCTATTCTCTATTGATCTGTATCAAAAAGTATCACATCATAAGACCCAGAATAAAATAAATTTTGGTAAAAATAGATGAAAAAGAAGGAAAAAAAAAAAAGGCAATTACGGCATACTTGATTTTCGGCTTGTATGTTTGTGATGCTGGTAATTTACTAATGAATTTTCCCTTGCAATCTGGACAGTAGTAATCTGTATTTTCCAGATCCTGTAACCAAAAGCACGCATTTATCTTCTGCCACTTTACGAAAGAGGCCAATTTAGAAAATATAGTTCCATCATGTTAAACATGATACATCACCTTGAAAAGTCTGCCGGTTATTTTATCACACTCAGCATGCACCCACACATTACAACCATCACAACACACCTGAAACAGAGTATTCAGCGGGAAAAGATGTCGAAAGTGAGCATATTGAAACACACATAAATTTAATTTAAAAAAAAAAAAAAACTAATTTGTCAAAAAGACAATCTCACCCAATTCCCACCATCTGAATGATGCCAAATCCTTTTGCAAATGCCACAATATTGTTTTGATTTTCGTAGCTGCAAGAACATAAAAATAGTTAAAATAAATATGTGCTATAAAATTATTTAGTGAAAAGTTTGAAAGTATTATATATTGACCATTATGCGTTACCTTAGTACAATGTTTACAATAAAATCGGGGTGCACAATTTGAATCCTTAATCTTCTTCATGGTTTTGCATGGCAACATCAGACCACAGCCAGCACAGCACCTTGTAACCTGCAAAATATATCCACTCGATAAAAATATACAATTAACATAAATATACACGATACATTTTTCTAAAGTTAACTCTTAACCAAATCTGCTTTGCAGAAAAACTATCATTACAGGACAAAACATCAAAGTCACAAGATGACAGCACAAGGTTCATAATCAGCAATTCACCACAAATTATTATCATCTCTCAGACAAATGTATTAGAAAGGCAATCACAGAATGAATTGGTTAAATATTTATTCTGAAAATGCATTGAGAAAATTTAACCAAACAAATACTGCAGTTTAGTAAGTTGCTACAAATCTTAGAATTTAGAATTTGAGCAACGGGCACAGCAAAATCCTGTTTGTTTAAAGCTTATCAAACAGGGTGTCATAATGACTGAAAGATTTATTTCTTTTGTAGGGTTTAATATTTTTTAAGTTGGGAGTAACATAGTCATGAAACCATTTAATTTAGCATTTCAACCATTAATTAAAAACTAAAAAACCACACTTGCGAAAGAATAATTTAAATTTTAAACCTGTGATGATTAGCTCAACCGTAACAGACTAATAGGTTAATCGCTTATCTTTTGCATGTCACGCCATTCAGACATGATCTCGTACTTCGATACAACAGTATTAATACATGGCTACATACAGCATACAGGCAGTAGCGGTGCCTCCTTGTGGTTGAAACAGGCTTTGGTTCCCACTCAATCCATCGGAAATACAGAAGCTTGATAAAATAATTATAAAAAAATTAAACAGTTTTAGCTTTGCATTCCTTAAAAAAATAGTCCCGCCTGAAAGAATATATATCATAGCCACTCCGTCCTTCCTCCACTCATAAGCACGGTCATATCATTGGCACTTCCGTCAGTCCTTCCTCCGTAAATAAATATTGCCTAACGCAGCCATTGACAACGATAACTCGACATGACTAAAACCTCTATCTTATGCATAACAGATTATAAAAGCTCTCATCCGATCTTGAAGCATAAAATGAAAAACAGTGATAACATAAAACGAAAATCTCACCTGTTCCTGGCCGTAGTATTCTTCATCAACATAATAGCAGGTAGCCTCCATAAGTCGAGCAGGATGAGCTTCTGCATCAGATACTTCCACTCTTCCCAAATGTGATTCCAGAACACCGTCTTCTGCAAGCATTGCCTCCTCCAGGGCCATGCGGAAGTCACTAGGTTTGCTCTTGTACAACCGGGTCTGCCCCTGAAACCTGAACAAAGATCAATTTCCACCAATTAAACATCCAACATTCTTACAGAATCAATCCACTATAGCAAACCCAAAAACAATTCAACCACACACCTGTCCAAGAACTCCGAGAAGGGGAACACCATTCCCTGCTTCACCCACGCATAGTCCTGCACATCATCGCTCTGTTAGACCCCACCACTAAAACCCACGATCAAAAACTCAAATTCTTGACAACATAAACAAGATTTGGAGATAACTTAACCCTTTGAGTTCCATTCTTTGAATAACCAAAAAACATCACGCAGAGCGCGCCGGGAATACAACAGCTGAGGACGGACTCTGGAGCTTCCAAGGCAGGATCAATCACTACAGCAGGCCAAGCCGGATACCTCTTCCCACACTTAGCCCAAACGATATCCCCCAAAGAAAAATCCTCCAGCTTGAAAACGTCATTCCTCTTCTCCCCATTGGAATTTTGGTCCACACCCTCGAAACTAATCCCAGAGGTATTACTCTCAGCCATAACACCAGTCCTTCTCCCAACACTCGACGAACAACACACACTATCACTCTTCTCCACACTCACACCAATGCCACCCCTTCCGTCCTCCACATAACTTTTATCATTATCTTCAAAGCTCGAGTCTCCGTCCGCTTCAAGAACCGAGTCATTGAACCTCGACGGAAGCTTCTGGAGGCGTCCCCGAGAGGACCGCAGAAGAGGAGGACGACATACCTCCTTCACCATTTTCCGATTGAACATAAAAGAATTCGAATTGGACTGAACCTCACCACCACCACCCCAATACGATCCTTCACTGCTCCAAGAACCAGAACCGCTGCTGAAACACTCAGAATCCCCCGGCACTCCCAGCGAGTACAACCCGTTCACCCTACGCTTCTTCTGAATTGCATTCCCGGTACCGTCAATCTTACATCGTTTCAGGTTCGGCGCTTCAGCTTTCATTGTCCGCTTAACTATCATGTTGTTGCAATCATCCACATCGACGATTCCGCGCACCGCGAAACCCTAATTGCATTCGAATCGAAACGCCGTGGCCAAGAATTGCGCAAGCGGAACCCCAAACTCACGAGGCTTAGCCAAATTCGCAATATAGTCTGTTATTGGCAAGAGTATTGAATCTTGCAACGCTCTGCGAACCGCGAGTGAGTGAATTTATTTTATTAAACCCTGAATCGAACAATGATGGCCCTAGGGAACGAAAGAACGAAGGCTTGAGTGGGTTTTTTCTTAACCTTTTGAGAACTGACGTTGAAACGGAAAGGCGAGAGAATGGACGGAGATTGAAACCTTGGTTCCGATCGCAGAAATCGATTAACAGGAACGCGGAACGATATATCCCGGGAAAACGCAGCGTGAAGATTTTCCCGAGAAAAGAACAATTTGAATTGGCAGAGAGAAAACAAGAAAGAAGCAGAAGAAGATTGTGTGTGTGGGTATATGTATGACACAGGAAACGCCCCGTGCAAAACACACAACACAACAAACTCAAGAAGTGTGCAGGGGAATTTAATTTATACTTTCAAAGAAAAAAAATGGAAAATCTTAATTAACATGTTAATACATGGCTTCTTTGAAAGAAGATTTTCCTAATATTTCATCTTTGAGAACTTTATTATCAGTTATTTTGTTAATTGATTTTATTTTTGAATAATTTATAGAAATAATTCGATTATAAATAAGCTTTTATTAATTAATTTTATGTTTTAAACTTTTGTAGAAATATTCAAAGTGCTAATGGTTTGGTTTTCAATTTTCGATCATTATTTTTTTTATCATCCCAAACAAAATAAAGGAAAAATATTAGGGAACTTTATTACTTTTCACAAAAGAAAAAATGTATACTTTAATTATTTATATTAGTGTTTCTTCATTTTTATTATATTAAAATTATATAATTTAAAAAAAAGAAATAATTTTAAAGAAATAAGAGTTGAAGGATTATATAAATATTTCTTAGTTTAAAAATTATCTAGCTATTCTTTAATTAATGAATTATTCATTTACTCAATTAAATGATTATGTATCATATTAAATAAGAAAAAAAGTCATAATTTTTTATATAATGATATGGATAATCAAATAACTATTATTTACAATATAAGGTTTATTATCATTTTTATTTTGAATAATAGAATTTTTACTTTCTTCATTTTATGCTACATTAGTTGAATAAAAAAATTAAACTAATTCTAATTTATAATTAGGTCTATTTTAATTTTAATTTTTTTTAGGTGCGTGATGGTAATAGTTATAATATTTATTTAATTTTAGAGAATCGAAAATTATCAAATATAACTTTATGTCACTAAACGAAATAAGTGTTGTAAATTGTATCGAACTATGTTTTAATTACAAAATATATTATCTGAACTATGTTTTAATTACAAAATATATTATCATGCTATGAATACAAAAACATATTTTTGAGATAGAAGGTTTGGTCATATTAGTGAAAACATAGAATTTCTTTTAAGAAAAAAGGATATACTTTCACAATTAAAAATGCAAAGTTAGAGAAATTATTTTATTATATAATTGGTAAGTAAAGTAGTGCATCTTTTAAGAGTCATTATTTTTATAAGATTTTTTAATAGCTTGAATTGGTTATTAAAACTTTTATGGTATATTGAAAGCACAATTATTTATTAATGTACTTTTATTCTGTTACTTTTATTCGTGGTTGTTCCAAAAGAAAAGTATAAGTGTGTACCTAAAACAAAAGGTAAAGTGTTGGACAAAGTTAAAATACTTTCATGTTTTAATAGATAGATAATAAGATAAAAACGTAAAACACATTCATATTCATAAATGGTGATAGGTATTCTAAACTTTTTTTATTTTAATGGCAAGCAACACAACATTACACATGAAAAAAAAAAACTCCTTCTAAAACTCTTAAACTTAATGATTTAGTAAAGTGGATACTAATTGAGAGAGTGGAGTCTATTTTTTTTTAAGCTAAGTTGTTCAATAAGTTTTAGGATAAGGCATTGTGCATTATGAAACATGTTACTCATTCTTATCCTATTGTTGTTTTGAACAATTAAGTATCATAAAATATTTTGTTTAGAATGAATATGAAGTATGAACACTTGAAAATCTTTAGTTGCAAAACATTTATGCATATTTTAAAGGGTGAAATATCTAATTTTAGTGCAAAGTCAATATATTGTACCTTCGTTGGTTATAGTGAGAAAAAATATGGTTATAAGTTACATAACCATATCCAAATAGTGTTTACCATAAATCATGATGTAAAAACCATAGAAAAACCAAATAATTAGAGATATTTATAAGGTGGATCAGTCTACACTTAAGAAATATCATGATAGGAATGATGTTTTTAGTAAGTAAATTTATACCTAACTCAATTTCACAAAACTAACTAACTTGTAAAGTGAGATTTGCACCTTACTTTTTATATTATAATTAATCTTATTTCTAATCTATGTGAGATCTTGAAAAGATGCTGAACTAGCTCAACAACCTATTTAAAATCTAAATAATTATGTTCAAAAGATGAACAACCATGAATATGGATATGAGGTAGATATTCATATTAATGAGGATAGTAATATGAAATGTTAAAAAAGATAATTTTAGTGATGTTGTTAAACTACCTCAAATTCAACCTAAATTTTATAACAATGAAAGGCAACATTTAATAAGTATTCAATTCATAGATTTGATATTGCTAGACAAGGAAGAATAAAGTGTTACATGCAAAAGTGAAACAAAGTAAATAAAGTGAAAAATGAGATGAAATTCTTTCATGATAATCAAACTTTTGATTTGGTGAAATTATTTAATGGTGAAAAATATTTAGATTAATAAATGGAAATACAGGTGCAACATAAGAATAACTTTTTATTTAGAAACTACAAAATTAGATTAGAGGTGAAAGTCTTTTGTTAGATAAATGTTCATTTTATAAAAAAAATGTTGTTTATTATAAAAATGTTAATAATTAAAGTTATGTTAAATTTAGTTGTCACTTGATAACAAATAAACTGTGAATATTATTTTTCTTCATGATGATTTAGAAAAAAGATATTTACATGAAACAACTTGATGATTTTTTATTGAACTTAAGAAATTATGCGTGTATATTGAATAGAACCTATATTGTATGAGAAAAACTATAAAAAAAATACTTATTATGATTATTGTATATTTTAGAAAATTTTTATAATGATTTTCTTATTTTATTATTATATGTTAGATGTCAAACTTATTATTATAAAAAATGTTTTTAAGACTTTCAAGAGTCCTTTTCCATAAAAATAAAATAAAATAGAAGAGTCCTTAAATGGATTCTTGATACAAACATCATCGGATAAAAGAAAATATAAGTTTTGATTATCACCATATAATAATATATTAAAAAGTTTTGCTAAGATTATAGATGGAAGATATGATTCCATTTTTATGGTTTTTTATGTTGTTTACTTTTGTTTTGTTTATTAAGAATATTATTTATGCATTAAGAGATTTTTTTTATACATTTTATTCACCACAGTAAATATATTCGGCGAGACGTAGGATTTGCAATAAATATATATATATATTATCTGTTATGTTGGTGTTATTGACCGCTGACTGCAAATTAAAAAGAATTTAATTTCGCTTTACTGTACATTATTAAATTTTTATGTTTGGTACATCTTATTAATAATTTATAAAATAAGCTTATAGTGAAGGGGAGAATATTTAAAAAATCAAAAAGCACGTTTAGCCAATGGGCCATCAGTCGTGGTATTTTTAATTTATTTATTTTTGTTCCGAATAATATGGAATGCATGAGATTTGGCCGTGGAAATTAAGGATTTGCTGATTCTTTTGAGGAATGCGCGCCAATCAATATCTTTGTTTCGTGGTAGCATGACATGCAAAAGTGCTCAAAGAAAAGAAGGTTTAAAACTGACTAATACTGATCATAACATTTCCAGACATCTCAAAATTCGTCGGTAACTCACAGTTACAACATGCGAGGGAATTATCCTATGGTTAAATAAAAAAAATGATACAATAAAATATCAATTTAAATGCTTATTTATACAACGTATTTTTTAACATGCATAAAAAAATATGAAATAATATCGTCAACAAAATTAGACTGTAATTAATAGATAGAAATAAATGTGGCAAATAAAATTAAAACTCTTACTTCCAAAATCTTATTTTTTTAAATTTAAATTAAAATAATTATGACTGTATTATTACAATAAAATGAAAATTATTTTATATTATAAAAATGACCATATTTAATCAAATTTAAACTGAATATTAAAATTACCATTTTTAAAAATTAAATCCAATGCCATTTTAAATTCCAATAAATCTTCTTATCTTATATATATATATATATATATATATATATATATATATATATATATTCAATTATATTATTATCTTTAAATTCAGCTAAAATAAAAAAAAATAATTTACAAGGAGATTTATATATATATATATATGTATATACATTTATAATATTTATTAAGCTGACTTAAAAATATAAAAGTACAATATTTTATAATATTTGTTATGAATGCATTTAGTAGGAATTTAGATTTTTTCTATAAAATATGGAGAGAGGTCAGAGTTTGGGTTAGGTTGGATAATACGTAATTAAACAAACAATATGAGGGCAGTTAGGACATTGCACACTTTACTTAAGGTTAGTTTTGGATTTTGAAAATCTATGGAGGTGCATGAAGAAGCTATCTAAACAAAAACGGGCTTAAGTCCAAAATGACCAGGCTTAGTTTTGGGCTTATTCGAGTCCATAATATAACCCGTGTTCCTATCTTCTACTTGGTTAGGTTTTCGTCCTTTCCACTCACGCCGCGCGCAATCTATATCACAAAAGCTTTTCGTCTTCTTCCTCAAAATCCATTTAATTTCAACTTTCAATTTTCTTCTTCGTCGTATTGGCGTGTCTGTGAAGTTGTTTCGGCGTGGAAATGATGGGAATAGTAAAAGGTTTGAGCAGGAAAAAGGCGTGTTGGTTTGGTTTGGCGGTGACAGTGTTTGGAGTTAGGGCAAAGTGAAGAAGGCCCCTGTCCCTTGCTGAGTAATTGCATTGCGACGCTCGCAACTTCTTCCATATCAATACTGATTTCAGGGTTGTATGAAAAGGCGTGGGTTGCATTCTAGTATGGAATCGCAACTTAGACTTCTCCCTACACATTCTTCTCTCCCTTCGACTCCATCACTGTTCCGCCACCAATGCACTTCCTGCGCTGATTACAACCTTCTCTCTGATCCACGCCAACACGCATTTCTTCTTTATTTCATCTATTTGTGAATCGTCCTTATTCACTATTCACTAAACTAAATTTCTCACGATTATTCCTGTTTATTTGTTATTTCTGCAACATTTGCTGTAAATACTGATACGCACTTTGTTTTATTGTCAGAACTTGCGTTGGTGGTGAATCGCGTATTGATCTATACAAGTAGGGCACGCGCACAGTAGCGTAATCGTAAGTTTCACTTGCTATTCACTTTTTCCTTGATCCGATTTTATTCGATTCCGAAGAGAAAATTCATGAACGCGATCATGTTTTCCTTCTCTTGAAAACTTACGGACTCTTTCTTCGACATAACAAAAAGGTTCTCGAGATTCTAACTCAATTATTGACCAAATTTGCAGCTTCTCCTAAGAGTGTAATGTGTTAAAATGAAATAAAAATGTAGAACATCTCAAGAATCTAAATGGTGTTTTACCTAAAATCCCTTCACCTAAAATATGGTGTAGTGTGGCTAATAAATAAATGTACTTCTGCACCGTGGGATCATGGTTTGATCTCTTGATTTATATTAGCGACAGTGTTTTACTGAGAGATTACGAGTTAAAGAAAAATACAAAATGACTTAGTCGATTAATTCGTCCTTAATGAATCTTTCAAATTAACTTCATCAATGAAGTATTATATATGCAGTAAATCATTTATTATCCAAAACATTTAATTACAAAATTAACCACTTGGAAATCAAATATTGGCTTAATATTGTAATCCTTGCACAATAAGAATGTATACAAAAAATTTAACGAGTATTACAACCTAAAATCACTAGTTAACTCGTTATAGACCGTATAATTCTCCGCTTTTTTGAAGAATTTTTAAATAATCCAGTTAGCCTCTACCGCAATCTCATATGTTTTCATTTAACATATCATCACCGCAATTTAAAATATAAACACATTAAAAAAAAGCGAAGCTAGTGTTTTAAATATATGTATATATTAAATCCTATACTTTTCATAATTCATATATGTTCGTCAAATTTTATCTGTACATTCTCAAATATACACATCTCATAAATTTATTAATATTTTTAATAAAGTGTTTGACTTTAATTAACTCTCTCATTCATAAATCATGTACATATTAAAAAAAGTCACTTATAATATTATATTTATTAAGTTGTCACCAAAATAAAATAACGTAATAGGAATTTAGTTTACTAATATGACATGAAAAATCTCTCCAGAGGTATAATTATTTTTATACCACATGGTAGGTTATAGGAATTTCTTTTGATTTTTATCACCTAAATATTTTTCTATACGTGAATCTAATATTAATGTTGTCATTATATCAGATACATGATTTCAAATTAAATACACAACTTAAACATATGACATTATATATTTTTTTAGAAATAAGTATATTTACAATTTATCATATGAGCTCATCCCATAAATATATAAAATCAATATGTATTTACATGTATAATTTATGTTCACTTTCAAATCAATTAAAGTGACAAAGAAACAACTAAACAAAAAAATCAAAAGAAGAAAGATTTTTTTTTGTTTTTTTAGCTTGCGTGAATATTTACTTAGATTAGATTTCATTGCTTTGGTGAAAATCTAGTTGAGATAAAGATATTTTCTACTCCAATTTTCGCTTGAGCTATGGAAAAATTCAACTTCATGCAATAGAGTCAAATTGTTTTCAAACATTTACATAACAATTTATAACATTTAAACAACTCAAACTTCAACATGACTTTAATTTGTTCAAAATATAACTTGCACTTTCATTGAATTTGTAAATTAATACTACTAATTATAAGAAAATAGCTATTTTTATCAAAATTCACATTCAAAGCAAAACCCAAATTAACAAGTCTTATAATAACATATAATAGTCTATCCACAATCTCAGTATTTCAACAATGATACTCAATTCAATGTACCATATCAACATCTCTATTAACCGTAAACTAAAATTATATTATATATTATATCAAACATTTAGATATTTTCAAATCTTGCATAAAAATCAAAAAGACTATGACAGAATTATCTTTACATTCATGTTATTTACTATAAGGTATTTTTATCATAAGTTGTTAATGAGTGTTTTGAACACATTTTTATAATTTTAGACTAACAATCTTTCCTTCAAAAATCACATGCAAGGTCTCTAATATCTATAAAAGCAAAACTTTCCAAATCAACTTATGAGAAGAGACAGAAAAACTTACTCTAAAATAAATTCTTATCGAACAAACTTATTTTATTTTCCATGAAATTTCTAAGATTGGTTTAATTCACAAAAGAATGAATAAATCTGGTATAAATTTAAATTTTGAAAAAATGTAGAGAAATTGAACAGTTAGATTTTCTATTTAAATAATAAAATATTTATATTTTTATTTCAATATTTTTCTTCTACTTTTATCTAATTTACTAGATTTTTAAGAGTGAAGTTTTAAGAAGTAAAATAAAAGAAATTATGTTATAACTTTCGTTCTTAGCATGTAATATATTAAATAAAAAAAAATTAATCTAATAAAAAAATGTGACAATATATTTATTGAATTTCTCAATCGTCATTTAAAATTTACTAAAAATATTTTCATCAATTAAAGGTGAAGTTTACAATAGTTAAATAAAAAGTATTTTAATGGATGCCAATAAGACTCTACGTTATTGTAATTCTGCAACTTACCAGTGTAGCAACATGAACCACCAATGCCTAAACACATTTTGCAACCCTTAAACCCTAAAATGAACATCCTCTTTCCAAACACTATGCACCCTTAAACCCTGATGTCTATCCTCACTCGTGTTACCCGCCAAAATTCCTCCACCGTCACCGTCCTCACGCGCCACCTCTCCTCCGCCGCCTCCAAACTCCACGCTGCGTACACTTTCAAACCACCGTCGTCTCTCACTCCGGAGCCACAGTGCCCCAATTCCCCTCCCCCCAAGCCCAACCAAAGAAAACCCAAGCCCAAGTACCGGCCTCCCTCCTCTCTCGACCCGGCCGGCCGCAAGACAGTTCGTTCCGATGACCTGCTCTTCGATTTCCGGTTCAGCTACACGGAGAGCAGCCCGAAGGTGCGGCCCATTGGGCTCAGGGAGCCCAAGTACTCGCCCTTTGGGCCGGGCCGGCTCGACCGGAAGTGGACCGGTGTGTGCGCGCCAGCGGTGGACCCCACAGTGGAGAGCTTAGAGGGTGCGGAGGACCCTAAGTTGGAGGAGCAGAGGAAGAAAAAGAGAGAGATGATTCAAGGAAAACCCCTTACCACTGACGAGAGAAAGGCATTGGTATCGCAATTTGAGAGAAGCAAAACTAATAGGCACGTCAATCTCGGTATGAAAGTTGAAAGAGGCTTGATGTTTTTCTTAATTAGGATTGGGGATGTGAAAAATATTACGAGAATTGAAAAAAAATAAGAGACTAACTTCGAAATTTATGAATACTAGTATATGTTCTCACTTAGTGAAATGGTATGAGTTAATATTGAGATGCTGGTTAAGGAGGAAAGGCTAGTGGAGTACCGATGATGAGAGTAGATTGCATGGTTTTTGGTCCTGTGGAAAGGCTTGACCAAGAAGAACATTGTAGGAAATTGTTTAAATGGATCTCATAGTATATAAATGGTCCTGAGAATTTGTTTGTGATAGATCCCAATAATGTCGTGTCATGTGATCCATGTATATTTCCTCACCTAATGTGAGGGCTTTTGTGTGCTTGAAACAATCAAATGGGTATGCTTAAAAAATATTGAAGTTTGTCATTTTTGTTTTTGTTTTGAATTTTTGTGCCAGTAGGGGTGGTATTTCATATGAAGTTTTTGAATGGTTGCTTGGTTTATAAATTTAAGTTTGATTAGATAGATAGCTTGACTTTCTATGGAGTTTTGCTGATGTTCTGTGGTCCTTTAACTGTTAATTTTTATGCTTTTGTTCGGTTTGGTCGTGTTGAGACATGAGTAAGTCTGTTGGTTCTGATAGCAATTGTAGTGGCAATGTATTGGTTGGATGGGCAAGATGAGGAGGCATGTATGAAATGTTGTTTTCCTTTGAACTTGTTTTGAGTAAAATCCTGGCAGATTGATGTTTACATAAAAGTTATTGGTTCCAATGTTGTGAATTTGATCTTGCTTTCTCCTTAGTCCATTCAGTTTGGTCTCGCCTTTCTCAAGCAACTAAGATATTTTTGCATAGGAAAGGTTAAATAAAGTAGCCAGAATTTATCCTTTTTATTCGTTATGTGTTCTTCAATCGATGTCTTATCTATTAACTACTGACTTTGATTGTTTTGGTTTCAGGAAGGGATGGTTTAACTCACAACATGCTGACTGTTATTCATAATCATTGGAAATTTGCTGAAGCAGTTAGAATCAAATGCATGGGTGTTCCAACTATGGACATGAAAAATATTTGCAGCCAACTTGAGGTTCATGTCTCTTCATGCTTTTGGACTTCTTTTTTTCTAACTACCTTGCATATTAAGTAAAGTTTTACATCAAGATCCATTTTGAAACGTGTTGATTCATATGATTGTTGAACTTCGGGTTGCATTGTCTGTGAATCTTATGTCTAAACTTGTCTGATAGCATTCATAAATAATGCTTATGTTCTTGTTGCAGGACAAAACATTTGGGAAGGTCATCTTCAGACATGGAGGTACACTTATATTATACAGAGGCAGGAATTATAATCCTAAAAAGAGATCTATTGTTCCTCTCATGTTGTGGAAGCCCCATGAACCTGTATATCCCAGACTGATCAAGACAACAATCGATGGCTTAAGTATTAAGGAAACAAAAGAAATGCGGAAGAGGGGACTAGCTGTTCCTGCTTTAACTAAGCTTGGTGTGTGTTGTTTTTGCTTAATTTCAGTTGCCAGTATGCTTTTTGCAAACATTATTTATTGACTCTGAAGTAATTGCAGCCAAAAATGGTTATTATGCTTTTTTGGTACCAATGGTCAGAGATGCTTTCCTATCCTGCGAATTGGTTCGGATAGACTGTAAGGGGCTTGAAAGGAAAGATTACAAGAAAATAGGCTGCAAACTCAGGGTAAAAGACAATTAATTCTCTTTAGCTTTGCTGAGTATATTGTTG
>Ga0099825_1001697_pt1 | contig 28568 bp, 22 predicted proteins | sample SiratroredBW_FD_76838 | JGI IMG/M metagenome (GOLD analysis project Ga0099825, IMG submission 76838) | Root nodule microbial communities of legume samples collected from California, USA - Siratro red BW | ecosystem: Host-associated > Plants > Roots > Nodule | place: USA: California | collected...
CCATGTTGACACGGTCAGTTTCCATGTGCACTTGAATTGGTTTACGCCTCTCATCTCACACTCTTTATTTCTTTATTATTATTATTATTATTATTCTCAAATAAAATAAAGTTAAAAGTTTTCTTCAGTCTACTTTCCCATACTTTATTCTTTAATTAATTAATACATAACATACAGTCTCAATCCTTTTAGTGGATCATGATTTTGTCTGCATATCAAGTGTTGTGTAACATTTCAGTGCCCATACTCATTGTAATTATTATTAATTAAATCAAAACCCAATTTTTACTAGAGACTCAATTACACATGGTGAAATATTAAAATAAAGTATTAAAATAAAGAAAGACTTGATAGTGATTGTATTATCACATGACTCAAATGATCAGATGATTTGAAATTGAATTTAGAGTTAAAAAATTGATTTCATTCATAATGGTCGTAACTTCATCTCTCACAGAATAACTGTAGAATAACTGTATTGTAACTCCATCTCTCACACAGTAACAGTGTTGTGACTTCGTCTTTATGACAGAGGAAGTGTCATTCTAAGATTCCATTACTGTCTGCAGGTGTGTTTTTTTCTGTAAGAGTCCTTGCCCCTTTTGTATTATGTCTGTGTTCGAGTGATGTAAGTTATTATTTGCGCGATAAAATTTTGGTTGGTGGGTTAATTTTTAAATTAATTTGTAGATCTATGACATGTCTTTATTTGGTGTTTAGAAATTCATTCAAATCTTTTAATTAATAACGAAATACCATTCTTATCCTTAAGCTATGCCATTAATTAGTGCCACATCAGGGGTAGGGTTGGTATGGGGTTGTTAAGATATCGAAGCTGTCAAATAACTGCACCCTGAGGTTATTACACCTAAATGACAACCACACGTGGTGGTAAGATAGAAAGAAAAAACAAAGACCACGTTTAGGGTTAGAAGATTGATTTATTCATAGCCGCCACAGCTCCATCTCTTACATAGCAACTGAGCTAAACAGTGTTGTGACTGCATCTTTCACAAAACAACTGTCCTACAACTCTATCTTTCACAAAGTAACAGCATTGCGACACTCCATTTCTGTGACAAAGGAAGTATTGTTCTGGGATTCTGTCATTGTCTGTAGGTACGATTTTTCTGTAGAAATCCTTGTTCTTTTTACATATTCTATATGTGTTTGTATAGTAGATTCTTATTTGCGTTAAGTATTGGTTTAGGAGTTAATTTGTGGATCTCTCACATATTTATTTCATATTTAGAAATTCATTTAAATCTTTTAATTAATAACGAAATATTATTTCTATTCTTAAGCCATGTGATTAATTAGTGCCATATAGAGATTGACATAGGTTTGTTAAGAATCCACTCTTGTCACTATATTCTTAGTGAGAAGGAGAGGATTTTAGTTTTTACTTGAGGGCTTGGTGATTGGTTCTTTTCCATGTTCCCCTTTCCGGGGATTCTTCTCTTTTCCCCATGAATTTTCAAAATATCTTTTTGGGCTTTGGGCTTTGCGTTCGTTTGTGGTCACTCTCTCTCTCTCTCAAGCATGTGGGTTCCATGCTTCTGCCTCCGAAGGAAATGTAAAACATAACCATGCTGAGTTTTTGATCTCCGGGCCTGACTTTTTGAGATGTGGTTTCTGAGCCTCAGAACACACTGCAGAGCATGTTTAGTTTAGTTCTCTGTTTCATGTCAGCATATCCATTAATTTCCTCTGCAAATCCGGCTTCTTCTTCCAATGGCTACCTTCTAGGGTTCTCTTCCGTCTGATTTCACTGACAAGGTGGAGGCTCATAACTGGCTCATGCAGAATTTCACTTGAGAACATCTTCCCATTATTGTAGAAGAAAAAGAAGAAAAAATGGAATCTGGAGTTAGGTTCTACTCAGTTGATGAGTTCAGATTGGACCCCAAATGGCTGATTGATCCTAAGCATCTCTTTGTTGGGCCACAGATTGGAGAGGGAGCTCATGCCAAAGTCTATGAGGGAAAGTAAGTTCATATCTTCACACCCATTTCCTATTTCCTCTCCACAAGGTTAAATTTTTTATCTTTACTTATTGGGAAACTGCATATCTGATACCTGGATGCCATTTGCTTTGGATTTGTAATTATTGATTGTGTGTCTTATTCACTGATTTGTAAAGCTTCATGCTTTATAGCTTAATGTGTTGATTGGGATAATTTTCCTTCTTAATATGGACTTGGGTTGACCTTCAGCTTCATTTCCTGCAACAATCACTAATGGACCTGAATTATGCTTCTGTGATCAGAGTAATTGCTTTGAGTTTTTTCATGAAGTTTCCAGTTTTGTCAATCAGCTTCTAATTCTTTTGCTGGCTGTTTCAGATATAAAAACCAAACTGTTGCTATTAAAATTGTACACAAGGGAGAAACTGCGGATGATATCGCCAAGAGAGAAGGGCGTTTTGCAAGGGAGGTGGCAATGTTGTCTAGAGTGCAACATAAGAACTTGGTGAAGGTGGGAATTTGGTTTAGGCTTTCGCTGATTCTTATTCTTGTGTCTGGTGTATGTTGTTGAAGCAAAGAGATATGTGTACAAAAACTACTTTATATGCCAAGTTTCGAACTAGTGATGGTAAATATTGCCACTCTGTTTCTCAACAGTTTATTGGTGCTTGTAAGGAGCCAGTAATGGTGATAGTCACTGAGCTGCTATTAGGAGGAACATTGCGTAAGTATTTGCTTAACATGCGTCCCAAATGCTTGGATAGACATGTTGCCATTGGTTTTGCACTTGATATTGCACGTGCTATGGAGTGCCTGCATTCCCATGGGATCATCCACCGTGATCTCAAACCTGGTAATGATTTGGTTTGCTTTCTTTTGATAAACTAAACTCTGATCCAGTAGATGTTAGCTTCATGCATTTTAGTTTACGTTAATTTGCATTCCTGTGAAAATTCATGATTGGTGTTGCAACAGTATTCTTTATGGCAAGACTTCTATCTTTTTCTTAAGAAATTTCATAATCAAATGTGTTGTTTGTTTTATTTGCAAGTGGCATGGTCCTAATGGGTGTTTTACTGGCACTGAATTGATCAGTAGTTATGTACATATGCAATATGACTTCAAATCTTCATTGGGATTGCTAGGAATTGTTCACTTTGGTTCTCATCATATTACGTCATTCTATCTACGCACTATGCTTATTTCCAATTCTCCCCCACCCTCTTCAAATACTGTAACATCTGCCATGTTTAAGTTCGATGATGTGATTTTAAAATTTATACCGAAATGAACAAGCTTTAATTGGTTCTTTGTTTCTAAACACTGTTTTTTTTGTGTCCCAATAGAGAATGACTAACTAGCTCATTGCTAATATATACTCTACGTTTCCTTTAATGGGAGTTGGACTAATGGACTGTTTTTATATGTATAGTTGACCTTGGGATTAAGTTATACATTAGTGTTTGTTAGGGACACTTGCAAAAATTATATCATTTTAATAATCAATAATATGTATAATTGATTATATACAGAATTATTTTTTGTTTGGCTTAGTTTGTTAAAAAGTGATTTTAACATAATTAATATATTTGGATGAATAAAAAAAATCGGATTTTACAGAAGCATGGTTGATGGTAAAAGGGACTGAAACTTTCCCAAACATGCCAAAATATCTTCCTGATTCAATTATAAGCAACAGCAGAAAATCAATAAACTCAAATATAAGCAAATTTTAACTACATTCACTATTTTAATGATACCATCCCAAAAATGCCTTTCAATTAATTGAAATTTTATTTTTAATGATTTTTTTAATTCTTGATATCAAGTTCCAATAAATGACCCGTTAAGAAAAAAACTTAGTTTTTAACTATGATTACTAGAATACTAAAATGATATTGATTATCTTTCTTAATTAGTGCAAAAATTAGTTAATTTTGCTTATATTTGAGTCAAAGGAAGTATATGACAGCACTGTTCATGTAGTTGTGTGAAAACATTTCTGAATTTCCATGGCAATACGAAATAGCATTTTTATTCATCTTATGCTATTAGCTGTTAAGCTAGTATCCTTTTATCAATTCTAAAACTTGTTATAGTGTAGAACATCTACATAATGAATATGAAGATCCTTTTATTTTGCTCTATATAGATAACTTGCTGTTGACTGAAGACCAGAAAACAGTGAAGCTAGCAGATTTTGGTTTAGCAAGAGAAGAGTCGTTAACCGAGATGATGACTGCTGAAACAGGAACCTACCGCTGGATGGCTCCAGAGGTATATTGATTAATAGATGCACTCTGTATCCTCTCTCCATATTTATGAGCATCTATGACTGATTACAGTGACAAAAATTGTAGTTGTATAGTACTGTCACACTTAGGCAAGGGGAGAAAAAGCATTACAACCATAAAGTTGATGCTTATAGTTTTGCAATTGTGTTGTGGGAGCTCTTACACAACAAAGTTCCTTTTGAAGGCATGTCAAACCTTCAAGCAGCATATGCTGCAGCCTTTAAGGTTAAAAGATCATGTGCCTGTTACATCTTTTATATGATATTATTTGTCTTGTACTATATACTGTTGATAGCTTAAAATGCTTCTTTTGGTTTCAGAATGTAAGGCCAAGTGCAGAGAATCTTCCTGAGGAATTGGCTCTAATTCTTACTTCTTGCTGGCAAGAGGACCCAAATGCCAGACCCAACTTCACCCAGATAATCCAAATGCTCCTAAATTATCTTTACACTGTTGCACCTCCTGAACCCATGATTCCTTCAAGAATATTCACTTCTGAGAACACTGTCTTGCCGCCAGAGTCTCCTGGGACTAGCTCCTTGATGGCAAAACGTGATGACACAGGCGATACACCAAGAGCAAAGGACGAAGTCAAGCCTAATGGTTTTCTTTGCTGCTTTAGTCAGTGTTATTAACTTGAAATCAAGTCTGAGTTAAAAATGACAAAAAATGTTAGATAGCATGTAGTTCAAAGTGATCCTTTTGACAACTCGGTAAATGTTCAGATAAAAATACCTTTGCTATTCCAGTAAAATTTAGTTATTTTTTCTGCAATTCCACTTGGCATGTTTTTTCATCTCACATAGATGTATGCATAGAACATCACTCTGTTGAAGCTAACTAGTCATCCTGAGATTTGCACTTAGAGTTTATCCATCATGTATTATATGTGGAGTTTGGTTCTTGCCAAACCAAAGGTTACAGTGGACATATGAAATTATCAGCTTTTGTTTGTTGCATTCATATTGCAGCCAAGGAAAGCGATGGTTGAAAAAGATGATCAAAACTCAATTTTGATAACCATTGGTCGGTTTCACCTGTTCTATGATTTCTATTTTGTCTTAACCATAGTCAGGGGATCTAGCATTGTTTTTCACAATTGGATCTCAAAGTCAGTGTTTTGGTCTACTTCATAGATAAAGGGGCAAGTAACAATGTTCTTCTACAATATAAGACGTTTTGTTTCACCATCAAGAATTGAAGGAACATGAAGTCTCATGTTTGTTTCCATTTATATTCCTCATTTCACTCTTATTTGATGGTGTCACTTTTGTTTGCATGATATGGTCTACGCGAGTAGAGTGTCACCACCAAAGAATTATAAATTCTTATATTATTAGGCACTTTTTGTGGAGATGTTAGCAGAGAAAATGCAACGAGAGTTGGTGAGAAGAAAGGTGCTCAAAGTGAGCGGACAATCTAAACTTAAAACTTTAAAACTTTAAAACAGTGGATGTTATCTATTATTCATGAGATAAAGCCTTTAAATAGGTCGTACAAATTTATACGGATCAATTATGTAAAATAAATGATTAAGATTTAAACAAAAATTGATTTTTATTGTCCAAACAATGCTCCAAGCATCTAAAATGTATTAATTTTGAGAGTTTTTTTAAATATATCAGCAATCTGATCCTGTTTTGCTTTGCAGTAACCAAGATCAATAGTTTTATTGTTTGTAAGATCACGTAAGAAATGATATTTAATGTTAATATGTTTGCTTCTCTCGTATAAAACTGAGTTTTTGGACAACTTTATTACTGAATTGTTATCACAATAAATTGTTGTAACCCCCTTCTTGCTTGAACTGTAATGTGTCAAGAATTTGTCTCAACCAAATAGCTTGACAGACACATAAACTTGTAGCTACGAATTCTGCATCTATTGTTGATAAAGTCACAATTGACTGCTTTCTTGATGACCATGATACAGTTCCAGAACCCATCATGAAAACATAATCAGATGTACTTTTTCTATCATCTAAATCCCAGCATAGTCTCTATTTGTAAAGCCAAATAATTTTGATTTTCACCATTCATGTACATAATTCCAAAATCAGTTGTACCTTTCAAGTATCTAAGGATTCGTTTTGCAGCAGAGAGATGCATTTCCATTAGGCATTCCATGTATCGGCTAATGAGATTTATAACATGCATGATATATGGTTTTTCGTTTATCCCAGATAGATACATTAATCTTCCCACTATCTGCTTATAAAATGTGCTATCAACCCGTTTTTCTCGTGGATCTTTGACAAGCTTTACACCGGTTTCTACTGGGGTACCAACTGGATTGCAATCCTTTATTTGGAACTTGTTTAGCAACTCTTACACATTTTTTTTCTGAGAAATAAAGATACTTGCAGTAGATTGAACAAATTCTATGTCAAGAAAATAATGCATTTCCAAGATCTGTCATATCAATTTCTCTCATCATATACTTTTTAAATTTATCAAACATGCTCCTATCATTTTCTCTATAATTAAGTCATCTACGTACAAACACACTATGAGCATCCCATCATTTTCAGCCTTAATGAATAACTTATATTCACAAGTACACTTGAAAAAACCTGACTTTAGAAAGTAAGCTTCAATACGACTATACCAAGCTCGTGGGGCTTGTTTTAGTTCATATAAAGCCTTATTTAACTTATATACTTTATACTCTTCAACTTTGACATAACCAGAAGGTTGAGTAACAAATACCTGCTTCTTTAATTCTCTATGCAAGAAAGCTTATTTGACATCTAGTTGGAAGATAGACCATGAATTTTGAGCTACTAATGCAATTACTAATCTGATTGTATCATGTCTCACAACAGGAGCAAACACTTTTTTATAGTCAATGTCAAATTCTTGCTTGTATCCTTTGACAACTAAACGAGACTTATGTTTATCAATTTCACCATTCCCTTTCAACTTTCTTTTATAAATCCACTTAACGTCAATGGTCTTCATTCCTTTTGGAAGTTCTGTTAACTCCCATGTATTAGTTCTTTTTATGGCTGCAATTTCATCCATGGTTTTCCTCCATTTTGAATGTTGAATTGCCTTTTCATAAGTCACAGGATCACAATCTGCATAGAGAGCAAGATGAACGAGTGGATCTTCAGATTGATCAATTCATGTTGTCTCATAATCACTCATTCATGCCGGTCTCCCTTTAAGTTGTTGTGTCCTTGGTTCTCTTATGATTGCTTGCTCATTGGTTCTCTATTGATTGCTTGCTCATCATGAATCTCCATGGGCTATTGCCCCTCTTTTGCTTCTTTGTTAAAATTTGTTGTTGGAATATTACCACTGTCAAAAATTTTCTTCATCAAAGATTACATCTCGGCAAATAATGATTTTCTTAGTGTTAGGATTATACAATTTGTAAGCTTTTGAACAATACTTCTATTCAGAATATGAATGCTCCTGTTGACAGCCTCCGGCCAAAATTTCTTTGGGATTTTGCTCATCTTCAAAACACTCATCACCACATGTTCATGATTGTGCAGTTCTTCCTTTCACACACACCATTTTGTTCTAGAGTGTATGCTATTGTTAACTGTCTTCTAAAGTCACATTATTCACAAAAATATGCAAATTCATGTGAATTATATTCACCTCCACAATCAGTATGCAACACTTGAATTGAGCATCCAGCTCCACCATGACTTTATAGCTTTTGAAAGCTATTAAAGCTTCAGATTTTTCCTGTAGGAAATAAGCCCATGTTTTTCTGCTAAAATCATCAATAAAAGTGGTATATAACGTTTAGCTCTATTTGAGATAGGATTGATAGGCCCACAAATGTCATAATGAACAATCTCTAAATGTTGTCTTGCTCTCCTTGCTTTTCCTTTTGGGGAATGACATTTAATGTTGCTTGCTAACGGTACAACACAAATATTTGAGGGACCTATGAAATGTGGAAGACCTGTAACCATGTTTTTCTGTTGAAGTGTTTTTAGTCCACCAAAATTGAGGTGACCAAAACGAAAATGTCAAAGCCATTCTAAGTCTTTTAATTATGTGCAAAACAAGTTTGTTGTTGGGATAAAGAGGAAATGTCCTATTTGTTGTCATTTTGACTTGAGCAATCAATCCAACTTTTCATCATGTATACAACATACTCCATCTTTGATAAGGATTTCATAACCCTTCTCTTTCAGTTGGCCAATGCTTAATAAGTTGGTCTTTGAATTGGGACAAAAAGAACATTAGAAATACTTTGTGTGGCATTTCCCTTATGTGAATGATTACTTGTCCCTTTCCCATCACTAACACTTTGGTTTTGTTCATAAACTTCGCATTATCCTTGTATGTATGATTCGTCTAAAGTGGAAAAGGTTGTCTTGTCACCACATATATGGTTAATTCATCCTGTGTCTAAATATCATATGTTCTTGCTAGTTTTTTCCTTTGTATGACAGATCATTAGGAGATAAACTTTCTCATCATTCTCTGCAAAATATGATTTTTCTCCATTGAAATTAGGTAGGTTAGTATAACATTCGAATTTATAATATCCATACCTATGGCATCGATAACATTTTCTATATCCGAGTTAAAAATGACAAAAAATGTTAGATAAGATCTAGTTACAAGTGATCTTTTTGACAACTAAATAAATGTTCGGATAAAAATACCTTTACAATTCCAGTAAAATTTAGTATGTTGGAGCTAACTAGTCATCCAACATTGTTCAACTTTGCACCTAGAGTTTATCCATCATGGATTAAATGTGGAGTTTGATTCTTGCCAACCCAATGGGTGCAGTGGACACATGAAATTATCAGCTTTTGTTTATTGCATTCATATTACAGCCAAGGAAAGATTGTTGGACAAAATGATCAAAACTCAATTCTTCACAATTTTTTTTTTCACAATTGGGTCTCAAAGTCAGTGTTTTGGTCTACTTCATAGATAAAGAGGGAAAGTAATAGTGTTCTTCTGTAATATAAGACGTTTTGGTTCACTATCAAGAATTAAAAAAACATGACAGCCTCATATATTGTTTTCATCGATATTCCTCATTTGAATCTTATTTGATGGTGCCACTTTTGTTAGCATGATATGGTCTAAGTGAGTTGACTGTCCCTACGAAAGAATTATGAATTCTTATATTATTTTGCATATTTTGTGGAAACATCAGAGCGAGAGAGTTGGTGAGAAGAAAGATGGTCAAAGTGAGAGGCAAAAGTGTCTTTTACAATTTAGTTTGACAAGAAAATTGACCTAATTTAATTTGTGTCAACTGTTTAGAATCTGTATTGAAAAATTAGGACGAGAATAAATGTGTTCTCATCAACTACAATGTTGGCTTAAATAGCTAATTAGTAAATGTACATTTTTGCATACATGTGTACACAATATTAAAAAATTATAACTCTTCAATCTACTTAACATAAACAAAGGATAACAAAAATAACAACAAATATTTCTTAGAGTCTAGGACTCTCTTGGCAAGTCAAGGTGTTATTTCAACAGAGAAAGAAATATAAGCTCTTCCTATTCTTTCTTAATATAAATAGTTAATATCTTAAAAAATATCACAAACTGCCTACCATTTTTGAAGTTTTTGAAAGACTTCCATTTTCAATCACATAATTATTATATGTGTTAAACTAAATTTAATTGTACCTTTGATAATATCTTTTAAGAAATTAAATTTTACATTACATCATTAATACATTGTTGTTGTGATTAGGTATAACTAAGTTTTTAGATAACTTGATGTTGAATTGATATTGCATTTTATAACTATAATTATTTATTCGTTTGGCCATATATCTACGTACTTGTAAACAAATGTCATATTTGGTCTTATAATTGTAAGATATATCAAACTACCAATCAGTTGTTTAAAGTAAGTTTCTTCAATAAAGTTTTTTGTTCCACTGATATTCATTTTGAATCCTGGAACTGTTAAACTATCCACTTACTTTCCATCGTACCAAATCTTCTCTAAGACTTCCAAGAATAGTTTTTAAAACATATAAACATACTATCAAACTTTTGTAGCATCTCAATCTTAACAATATCTCATTTTTTTTTATTAGACATATTGTTACGGAATATTTTAAACAAATTTACTATTGATACATCTATCACACAAACAACAAAACAATAGTAGAGGATGTGTAAAAGAAATAGTTAGTTAGAAGGTAAACAGTTGAAGGACAAGGAAAAATCACACATAGGAAATAACGCGATTCAATTGAAATGTTAACAAACTTCAATCTATACCCATAACTTAATTAACTATCAAAAAGAGAATAAACTCGAAGTTTCTTTCTTAGCTAACTCTTGCTCAACTAATAGTATTATGTTATATAGTTGAACAACAACTTTCAATTGAAACATTGATAATACATGGTTCTATATATACAACATAATGTAACTAACTTCTGTAAATCTTGAATCTTCTCTAAACTAATGGATGCGACAGGTGAACAATGCATCCACTGCTAACCTTGAAACCTCACTTAGGCGGAATGTTTAAATGATATAAGTAGAAAGAAAGTTAAAGTTTGACGAAGACAGATGATTTGATGCTATCAGACAATCTGATGAAAGATAGACACAAAGACAGATATATCAGTCAAGGTAAACAAATTTGAACCTGATATGTATGTATCTAAAATCAATAGGAAATACCAACAAACAGTATGTATGCAACATTGTTCATATATGTTATTTGAATAAAATCAGTTTCTATAACAGCAACTAAGGAATAACGAAAAGTATTATAGCAATCAGTATTGGATCATTCTTCTGAATCTCTAATATCACCTGGAAATGAGAATCACAATAAGAAATGATGTTGGAAGAAATTAGAATAACAGATGAGAGAATGAAGAACTCAATAACAGAGGAGAGGAGAACTCACATTCCACACACTGTCTCTTCTCCTTCCCTTCAGCATGTATAATTCTTTAGCCACTTGGGCCATTGGCCCATTCTAGTATTGTTCTTCACTTTTTCCATGATCTGTGAATTTTTATTTTTGGGCCCCATTATATTATTATTTGTATCAATACCTCCTCCATTGAAATTGACCTTGTCCTCAAGGTCAAAGTGACGACTAAGTCGTTGAATTTCACGCTGCCCTTCCCATGTAGCTTCTTCCTCAGGCAATTTTTTCCACTGAATCAGTATCTCTGACAACCAAGCACCATTTCTTTTAATCTTGCGTTTGTTCAATATAATTGATGGTTGAAGTTTCGGTCATTTGTCATCATTAAGTAAAGTAACAGGGATAAAAGGTTTGACAAAATTAGGAAATGCCAACACATGTGCGTGAGTAAGTATTGACTTCAGTGAATCAAATGCCTGTTAAGATTTTGTAGACCAATGAAAAACATCTTTCTTTAGCAAATCAGTAAGAGAGGTAGCCAACATGGCAAAGTTCCTGATAAACTTGCGATAGTAACTTGCTAATCCCAAAACAGCTCGCAGTTGCTTAATTGAAGTTGGTACAACCTATTGTTTAATTGTTTGTATCTTGGTTTCATCAACCTTGACTCCATCCCGTGATACAACATGTCCCAAATAATCAATTTGGGTTTGGCCAAAAGAGCATTTGGAAAGTTTGGCAAATAAGGAATTTCTTTGCACGGTGCTTAAGATCAAAGAAAGGTGCTGGATATGTGTATTCCATGTTATACTGTAGATTAAAATGTCATCAAAGAAAACAAGGACAAATTTGTGTAAAAATTCTACAAAAATTGAATTCGTTAGGGCTTGAAAAGTGACAGGTGCATTATTAAGTCAAATGGCATTACTAGCCATTCATACAACCCTTGGTGAGTGCCAAAAGCTGTCTTGTAGCGATCCTCCGAAGAAACAAGAATCTGATGATACCCTGAACGTAAATCCAGCTTTGAGAAATATTGTGCTCTAAACAATTCATCAAGTAATTCATCCACTGTGGGCATAGGAAAAGAATCCTTAATAGTGACTGCATTAAAGGCCCTATAATCGGTGCAAAAATGTCATATTCCATCTTTCTTTTTGACAAGTAGCACGGGTGAGGAGAATGGACTTGAACTAGGTTGTATGATACCCTCCGATAACATTTCAGCATTAATATGTTAAATTTCAGTTTTCTGACTATGAGGATAAGGATAAGGTCGAACTTTCACAGGGGCACTACCAGACATCAATGGGATGGTATGGTCATGAGACCGTATTGGTGGTAAGCCATGAGGCTTCTCAAAAACATTCTTGTTTTGATGTATAGTCATAACCAATTCAGGCTCCATGTATGTTGGCAATTCCAACAAATGGTGGGTTGACACTTCAGGTGTTTGAATTTGAATGGCATATAATTCCGCTATAGAGTCTGTGGCTTGTAAGCAGGTGAGCTAAGCTAGGCAGATTTAAGGTTTCTCCATTTAAAGTGATAAGTTCTCCATTGATGTAAAAAGTGAGGAAGCATTCTTTGTAATTCACTAAATGAGTATCCAAAGTTGTCAACCATTGACTTCCAAGAACCAATTCAGCTGTAGCGATAGGTAGAACATAGGCTGAAATATACAACGAATGACCCTGGATTTGGATTAGGATATTCTGGATTTCACCTTCACATTCCAATTGCTCTCCATTGCCCACCAACACTTGTAATCGTGGGGTATGATAGATGGGTAGGTGTAGAAATTTAGTCACTCTAGGTTGGATGAAATTATCAGAACTCCCTCCATCAATAAGGGTTTGAATCTTATGGCCCTGGATAAATCCTGTGAATCTAATCGTGCCTCTCATCGTGGTACTTTTCATGGCATTGTATGATAAATGAGATGTCTGATCAAATTCCTCATACTGATTTTGGACAATCTGCTAGCTCTGTATATTTGGGTCTGGCTCCGGAGGTATTTCATCCTCACATGGGAGTAAGAAATAGTGTTTATTAGCACACCGATGAGTAGGGGAATACTTCTCATCACAAGTAAAACAAATCCCCTTTTCTCGACGGAATTGAATGTCAGTTGGGGTTAAACGCTTTAAGTTGTTGGGTTTTGGTGGTGTGGAAAGTAATGGTGGTGGATTTCTATTTATAGGTGGGTTTGTGTTTGTTGTTAATGAAAGTTTAGAAATATTTTGTGTAAGTGATTTGGCTGGGAAGTAAGCAATTCTGTGTTTAGGAGCCAAGGATTATGGGTGAAATTTTTCTTCAAAGAGTTTAGCAAATGACATAGCCTGGAGTATTGAACGAGGGGCTTGGGATATCACTTCACACTTCAATTCAGGTATTAATCCACTAATAAAACAATCAAGCAATACATAATCATCTAACCCATATGAATGATTAGCTAACTCGGTGAATGAAGCATAATAGTCTGCCACTATAGAGGATTGCTTTAGCTTGAACAGATCCGAACCAGGATTATCAAATTGAGATGGGCCAAACTGGATTTGAATGGTAGTGGACAATGATGGTCAATCAGCTACCACTTTTTGCTCATCGGGAGTGTTGTATAATGTGAAAATTTTTTCAGTCTTGTACAACCAAGTCCTTGCATCATCACCAGTGAACCGTGGAAAATCCAGCTTCATAGAGTGAGGATGGGAAACAATTGAAGTGGAAGGCTGTGCTGGAGAGTCCTTCTGAGATTTCAGGAATAGCTGATGCAACTCCTGCAATTGCTGATCAATCTTGTCAAATCGTTGATCCATTTGCATAAATCGATCATGATGTAAACCCAGAGTCTCCGAAATGTGTTTCAGTTCTCCTTGTATCTCTTTCATTCTTGTGTTGTCAACCATAAGTAACTCAATGAAAGCACCAATGATACGATATGTATCTAAAATCAACAGGAAATACCAACAAACAGTATGTGTGCAATATTGTTCATATATGTTATTTGAATAAAACCAGTTTCTATAACAGCAACTAAGGAATAACGAAAAGTATTATAACAATCAGTATTGGATCATTCTTCTGAATCTCTGATATCACTTGGAAATGAGAATCACAATAAGAAATGGTGCTGGAAGAAATTAGAATAACAGATGAGAGAATGAAGAACTCAATAATAGAGGAGAGGAGAACTCACATTCCACACACTGTCTCTTCTCCTATCCTTCAGCATGTATAATTCTTTAGCCACTTCGGCCATTGGCCCATTCTAGTACTCTTCTTCACTTTTTCCATGATCTGTGAATTTTTATTTTTGGACCCCGTTATATTATTATTTGTATCAGAACCATTTGACAATCTCAAACCATTAAACGATTTGGAGCAGTCAAACAAACCAAGAACCTTAACAAAATGTTAGTGAACCAATAATCACAAATCTTCATATTGGTTCAACATAAACTTTTTAAACGAGAATCACTACCTTCCACTAAGCCCATTATAGGCTTAATCACCTATCAACTGGATCAAATCAAAGCAATAAAAGAACCTTCCTAATCATATCATATAAATTATGATATGTTGTGGCCTTCATAAGCTTTATATCCTCTCAAACAATTTGTCTTTTATGAAATATAGCTTGATGTCAATGTGTTTAGTTCTTTCATGGTAGACTTGTTTCTTTAATAATTGTATAGCATTGTTATTGTCATAATAGGCATAGACAACTAGAATTTGCACCTTCAATTATCTAGCTAGACCCTTCAACCATAAAACTTCCATCACTGCTTCAACCATTGCAATATACTATGCTTCAATGGTTGACAAAACCACTACCTTCTGTAAATTGACTTCCCAACTGATTGCATTAACATATGCAGTAAACACAACCTGTAAGAGATTTTGTGTCCAAACACCCAATATAGAATATAGTTCGAGTCGACATGACCCTCTGTGGGAGTATCTCTGGCATGTTGTCGAGCTCCACCATATACAACTCTTGTATGTGGTTTCCCCTTCAAATAACGAAGAATCCACGTGCTCACTACACTCACAACATAAGTTATGTTAGGGCGAGTGCAAACCATCATACACCACATAATCAACAATGTTTGCATATGAAAAATCTTTCATATAATTATGCTCCTCTACTGTCTTATGAGATTATTCATCACTTATCTTATAATGATAAGCAAGAGGTGAGGACACAAGTTTCAAGTTTGTTATCCCGAACTTTTCAAGGATTTTTTAAAGGTAGTTCTCCTAAGATACATACAAATGCTTCAAATTATGTTCTTTGGTGATTTCAATCTCCATAATCTTCCTAGAATTTCAAGATTCTTTAGATCAAATTTGTTATTCAACTCAATCTTTACCTCCTCAACCTTATGCTTACCATTGCTACCATAATGTTTTCAACACACAATAATAATACTATGAAGCAGTATTCTGCTAGTCACTTAAAGTAGATTCAAGTATCATACTTATCTTATTACATTCAAAACCAACATTAGCAATGAAATCATCAAACCATTTATTCTATTACTTTAGAGATTGTTTCAAACCATATAAGGATCTATTTAGTGTACAAACATAATCCTTCTTGTCTATTACCTCAAATATTTTTGGCTACTCTATAATCTTTCTTGTTTCCTCCCTTTACTTGTTAATGTAGAGGATACACTAGAAGGTTAATATTTTAATACCTCACTAGCAACTACTATAAGATCTGCATATCCATACCTTTATGGACCTCTGATCATTCTCCTTATTCTATCTCTAGAAATTCTGTAATCAGCAACATGTATGTCTTCGTCAGACACATCAAAGCATCTTTCTTCATCAAATGGAACAAAACTTTTGTCTTCATAAGATACTTCCCATCTATAGTCATCAAAGATATATCTTCATCAAACCCTTCTCGTTTATCATATTCCACCTCAATGTTTTCCATTTCATCATCACGACTATTGCTAAGCTCACATTTTGAAACTCTTGGCTTATGAGCCATCTTAGTTTCATTAAAGATAGTGTCCCAATTTATGATACACTTCTTGAATCTTGACTTAAGACACCAAAGGCGATATCCTTTCACACCTTTCGAATAGCCAAACATGCATTTAACATCATGTTCATATAGTTTTCCTTCCCTTATGTGAGCACGGGGAACACAACCAAAGATTAGTAAATTTTCAATGTTAGGGGAATATCTTGACCAGATTTTCTCACAAATATTCATATCAAGTGTTCTTAAGGGACTTCTATTGATCATGTAGGCAGCAGTAGTGATAGCTTCAGCGTGAAAGGTCTTTAGAACTCCAACACTCAACAACATGCATTTCACTCTTTCCAAAACGATCCTATTAAATCTCTATGCTAGACCATTTTGCTGAGGAGTTCCTACAACTGTTCGATGTCTTACTATGTTATTATCTTTACAGAAGTTGTTAAACAATTTTGAACAAACTTCAAGACCATTATCAGTCTTAAACCTCTTCATTGTCTTACCAATTTGGTTTTGAACTAGATGCTTCCAACTTTTAAAATTCTCAAAGGCTTCATCCTTGGTCATTCAAGGATAGACCCATAACTTTCTTGAGTAACCATCAATTGTCTAGAACCATAGTGTTATGGAGTTGAAGATAGTCTCATAGGTCAACATAAATGTAATATAAGAGCTTTCTTCTTCCTCTACTGCCATATAGTAACATGAATTTTGTAGGCTTTACCTTGGAGACAATGTTCACAAAATCTCAATTGTTCAACTTTGTCACTTCCTCCCTTTACTTTATGTCATGTATCAGTCTTGGATAAGATTGTCTTCTCATTACCCATATACTTCGATACCTTCTAAAGCATACAGGTCACTCTTCCTCATACCCCTATCACTATCATGGATCCCCTCAACACCTTCAACATTCCTTGCTCACCTTTAAACACAAATGCTTTCTTTTCAAGTTCACCATGGAATGTTAGGTTATGTTTCAATCTAGGTACAAACCTAACATCTACAAGCAACCTCTTAATTCCCTTATGCAAAAGAAACTTAGCTATTCCAACTCCAATTATCTTACAAAACTCGTTATCGCCAAAGAGAACTAAACCTCTTTCAAGTTATTTAAACTCCAGAAACCATAAACAATTAGGTGTCACGTGGAATGAACATCTGAAGCCATTTTCCATTCACAATCATCAATACTACTCTGTACCATGAGGACCTTTAAGACATAGAGGATTTATCTTGACCGAATTGTTTACTAGACCCAAATGGTCTATCAAAGCTTTTAGTTTGCTTTTATCTTTGTGGATAGAACTTTAAGGTGTGACTATCCTTCTTGCAATGAAACATTTTATAGACGATACAAATCCCCCTTCATAGGTCTTTGACTTTAACCTCCTTATAACTCCACAATTATCCCTGATATACGATCTCTCTCTTGTTATAAGGTCATGTCTAGCATTGGACGCCTTCGTGTCAAACTTCTCATTCCAATCTTTCGAGTTCAATGCAACTTGAACCTTCTCAAGAGAGAGTCTCTCTTCCATACAGGATTTCTTTGAAATGATTATGTGTCTTAGGCAAAGAACACAACAACAATGTTTGCTAATCATATTCAATTTAAATCAATATTCTTCAGATAAAGAATCAACTTGTTGAATTCATCCTTGTCTTTTCATTACTCATCTTATATGAGCACAACACTCTTCAAATCAAATATTGACGGTTCACTAAAGGCTTTTTCTTATACAAACTCTCAAGCTTTGTCCGTAGTCCCTTTGAGATTAGCCTCAACACTTAGTTGTCGAGGCTAAAAACAACCGTGCTATGAGTCTTCTCCAACAATGCTTTCTTGCATTTCTTTGTTATGGCTACATCAAGTTTGGACTCTCCTTTCAAAACAGAGACCTATTGAAACGAAGAGCACACATCTTCAATCACCACAATCTGAAATAAATCAATCTAATGAATTTCTCAATCTTATACTTCGTAGAAGTTATGATGATTGAATTCCACATTCATCGTACTAGTTTGTTCTAAAATAATTCAAACAAATTCATTATAGAACTTAACAAACAAACTATAAAATGATAACAGAGCATCCATATAAGGCAGCTAAAATGTAAATGAAGGAAGAACACACACAGAAATAACATGGTTTAATTGAAGTGTTGGTGAATCTCAATCTATATCCACGACAAAATTAACTATCAAATATATATTACAACTTAGAGTTTATCTCTCAATAAACTCTCGCTCAACTAACAACTTTTTGTTACACAGTTGAATAACAACTTAATTAAAACAACTGTTAATAATGGTTTCTAATTATATAATTATTGTAACTAACTTTCATAAAACATCTCTTATCTAGCAGAGAAGACATGTGAATAGTTCTTCAATTACTGAGGTTGAAACATTACTTAGGTAGATTCTTCAAATGATAGAGTCGAAAAATAAATTAAAATTAATTGTAGGTAGACCGGCACAAAATACTATAATAAAAGACAGACATTATGATAAATATACATTTATAGGAACTATTATAAGAACTCAACCCATCATACAATTTAAAACTATGAGATGATTTAAGAACCTTAATATAATCTTAATATAATTTTACTGAATGAATCCTTACACTTTAAATAACCAACAAATCAATAAATATACACCTTTAAATCAATCCTTACACTTTAAATAACCAACAAATCACTAAATATACACCTTTCCAAATCACTAAATATACACCTTTGCACATATATGCACATATATCACCCTTACACTTTAAATAACCAACAAATCAATAAATATACACCTTTGCACATATATCTAAATAAAGGACAACTCTTTAATTCACTTAACATAAGTAAAAAATAAAAAATAATAACAAACCATATAAATATCTATAAAGTTTAGATATCTATATAAGTCGCATTATTTTAAATAGAAAACAAACACAAACTTCTTTATCTATTTTGTTTCTATTTCAAAGTTAGTGAACGAATAATGAAAATGACATTTTATCAATTTAGTTTTATTTTTTCTTTAATTGTTTAGTACAAACTTTAGAAAAAGAGAATGAAATAGAAACATAAAATATTTTCTCAAAGCAAATTAACTCTTTTGACTAATAGGAAAATTAAGTAGTGGAACATTAAGAAAGACAGAATGTAAAAATTTACAAAAAGTAAACAAATTAGTAAGGAAAGTAACGGGAAGATAAATAAGAATGCTAAATGTAAGTGTTTAGTAACACTTGATATCTATAAAAGCTAAAGAAAAAAAAAAAAGTAAATTGAAGAGCATCAAAGATAAAGTGCAGGAAGTGAATGGACTTGAAAAGATATATACAAGAAAGAGTAAAAGATTGGCGGAAAGTATAAGATTTTGTGGAAAATAAATTTTGCTAGAAAACAAATGCCATTTTGAAATTAAGGAAACAAGAAAAGAAAGAAATGATAATTATACAAAAAGGATAAAATAATGAAAACAGACTAGATTCTGAAAATTGTATTACACTATTCATGGTGCAACAGAGTTTGTGATGTGTTTGGCTAGGAAAGAAGATGTCGGAATCTAACTTCATTTGTTTAAGCTTTGTTTTTGGATAATAACTATATAATTGCATCTTATAAGTTTAATATTAATTTAAACTTTTGTCATAACTGAAATTAATGATTAAAAAAATCCTTAAGTTGTTGTATTATGGAGAGATATGGAATGAGAATTTTGAATTGCATTAGAGGAGGTGAATGGTTGAGGATGTGACAGTGGTGGTGACAGGAAATGTCAAAGGTAACAGTGATTGAAGATGCTAATGGAGACATTGACAAGATGAGAAGAGAGATGATTGTGATTGGAAACAGACTGCTCCAATAGTAGCGATGATTGAAGATCATAAGTGGTTGGATGATGCCAATGATAAGGATGTCCTAAGGATAGTCCAAAGCAACAATGGTAAGAAGAAATTACCAGTGGTAGAAGAATATCAATGATGGAAGATGATGCTATTAATGATAATGACCAAAAGCACAAACAGTGGTAGCATTTTCTTTTGGTGATACCTTTTAATTGTACAAAAACTACATCTTTTATTTTTATATTTTTATATTTTACAATATAAAAACTAATATAAGAGATTTGCCGTCATGTGATTAAATTAGGTTAAAAATCATTCTACCAGATGTTCTAGAAACACTTATATATAATAATTAAAAAAGTTAAAACTAAGTTAAAATTAATATTTATACATATGATTTCTTTAAATTTTATTTTTAACTTGTATATAAATTATTTTAACTTGTGAAAAGATTCCTTTTATTTTTTTATCTTATAATTATAGAAACTTTGTCAAACATGTTATATCTTTCCCTTTTATCATTTATTTTTTATTTTTTCCTTTTCCTTCTCTTAATTATAATATTAAATACCATACAATATTCTTTTACTAGTGTTTGAGATTTTTTTATATATATCCAATTTACCGCAATTATGTTTTTTTTTTTATGTTTTTCTTAATTTGTGTTACACCTATATATATAGTCATCTCCTTTTTTATTAATCATACATTTATTTTAACATTTCCATTTATTTTTGTTATTGTATTGCTTTTCTCTTGCTGTCCAAGTCTAATATTCATGTCATTAAATATAAGTAGTGGTATGAAAATAATAAAAATATTTGAGTTTGATAATCATTTTGTGGTTGCAAATAAATTTAATATTTTCTTCTTTTTAAATTTTGTTCTCAATATCTTATATAATTTAATTGTTAGTCTTTATTTAGAGGTAGAAACTGAAGGATATAAATGGAAGAAAAATAATAGAATCAGAGTGAAAATTGAGTATTATTTAAATTAATAATAAAGGAACTAAAAGGAAAATAATAAAATAAAATTTTATAAATGATTTTATCAATATGGTAAAATAAAAATATATGTAGTAATTTGATGATTCAAATAATTATCAAGTGTCTTTTTGATATTTAAACAAAATTACTCGTTTTAAAATTAGTTTTAGAAGAAATTTATCCAAATAATCTGTTTTTTATTATAAGTAATATAATAATAAAATAATTAATTATACATGAAATTAATATTAAAATAATTTAATTTAAATAAAGGTTAGATTACTAGTAAAAGAATCTAAGTATATCAAACTAGACAAATTGAACACAATACATGCATTTGAAGAAATTTCTGGATGCAATCTTACTCCATTTCTTTTCTCAAACTTCAGGTAAAACCAACATTGGAATCCATTTAAATCAGCTTCCAAATACAAACACTATGAGTTTCAACAAAAGAAAATATGATAATATATTTATTAATCATAAACTAAACTTTAACCTAATAATAATAAAAATCTTTAATAATGAATAATATTTTTATATTTAAAATATATATATATTATATAAACGAAATATTAGGGTGCTTCAATAATATATGCAAAGGATAAAAAATACTAAGGATTTGCTATAAGAGCATCCTATATCTTAAAACACCATATCAACAAAGCTTACTTTAACATTAATATATCCAAGGAAGAGACTACACCATACTTACAACATTCCATATTCCATCAGTTCAAAAGCAAATTACAGTAGAAAGCATCAATTTTTACTTGTGTTTCAATAAGGAATCTTGATCAGTTATAGGCTGGAAATATAGTCTCCCAGTTTCATATTTTTATGAATACAATATGAAATTCATAAATTTTATTACATGAAATTAATATAGATAGATTAATTATTAATGTAGATATTTCAAAATTTATCATATAATTTTAAAATAAATTTTATTATCATTAGTATTTAAAATATTTATAGGATACATATTAAATATATTTTTTTAAAATAAAAATTTATTCTTTTAAAGATATTCTTCGAACAACTTGAATTAGAATATTATACTATTACAATTGTTTGAGTCACTAATTTAATAATCTAATGGAGTTACAATATTAAATATAATTTAGTTATGGAAATATTTGATTTAGTAACTAATTTGTGTGAAAACGTAGAGATCTCATAAGAATGAAAACTGAATCAACCCATACAAAAAAATGATATCACCTTCAACCCAAAACCTTAAAGCATTTGGGTTTGTGAGTCTTTTTTCTTATATGTTCGTTCAACTTTCTTATTCCTACTCAATGTGTGACTTAGATTCACACTTGGATATCAATACTCTTTTTCTCTTTCGTGATTTCATCAAAATATTTTTTCATATTATCATTAAAATTATAGTTAAACATTGTTATGATAATAATACTGATATCCATTTTGGTCCTCTTCATCATTAAAGGGTTGTTTTCCAATCTTACTTATGAGATAATATACATGTGTTCAGTTTTGTTTAAATAACCTATATATTTATATGTGATTTTAATGTCACTGTTTTGATATCATTTTAGATCTAGTTAGTTTTGATATGATTTTTATTTTATCTCAGACATTATTTTGAAATTCTTTGATCCACACTTTGCTTTTGACATTTTTCTTTTGTTTTATACTTTATCTTGGAATTTTTTGTTGCACACTCTAATTTGAAATTGATTAAAGATATAATCAAATTAAAGTATATAAATAAATACAAAATTATCTTATAAATTAGTATAATAAAATTAAACTTAAAATTCACTTTTTAATAAGAATTAAATTTGAGTCTATTTATTAAATGATGTAATAAATAACTATTAAATAACATCTTAAACTTTGCTGAGAATTATAATGGAAAGTCAAAGTTGGTCAAATAATGGCTTCAGTGTTGTGTGAATTATATTTTTGTAGGACCTTTGTCATGACCACATTTTTTGAATTAGGCCTTTCTGCGTGACTAGCACGTGCTAGAATTCTATACTTTAGATGGTCCCATGATATTACTTCAAGCACTAAGCGTGAGGAATTTGGAAAGAATTTGCACAACTGCATTTAGCGAATATAGTAGCTTAAATCTTTTCGTTATACGCCAAATACTTCCACATCTTCATTTATTCTAGAAAAAGTTCTTAAAGTAGGGAAAGCCTGCTATAAAATTCCCATATTTTAATTACGTTAAGACATAGAAATATATCTACTTTAAACATTTATTTTTTGTTATATTATAATAGGATGGCAAAACGAATAAACTCGGTTTTTTACACTTGACCCGCCACTAGCTCCTCTAAAATGAATGGAGATGAATTCCAATTAAAAATAAAATAGAAATTTCGATCCACCTCACAAAGAGTATAAAAAAATAGAAAAAGAAAAGGTTTAAAATTATTTGTTTCATAAAATTTATTTAAATAGATAAATTTGGTTTAAAAATATATAAAATACATTGAAAATTATTTTAAATATTATTTCAATACTAATTTTTTATTAGTGCTAGAGAAATTAAATTTATATAATAAAAAAATAATAACAAACATATATTTTAACTTTTTAAACGCAATAAAGGTAAAAGAAAATGTACCTATAATAAGAGCTTTAAATTTAAATTTTTAATATATTATTTTCTTAAAAGACAGATTAAACCCTGAGCTACCACTGGCCTGTTTCATGTATGATCTATCTCCACAGGAAAATCAATTACTTTTAATAAGATTTTGTGTGAACTACATACATTACTTATATATGATATCTTTTTTTAATAAATATGAGGGTTGAGACAATGTAGTGTTGATTTTTCTAAACAAAAATCCATGCATCAATTATCACACGTCATTTACTGGGCATATAACACCAGAGAATCTAAAACTTTAAAGCAATATAGTGTGTAGAAGGAATTAGATTCAACTTTAATGTTGAGAATAAAGAAAGTAGGGCACAACATGGCTGTGTATAAATACCCCACCAACCAAATATCAACCTCGTTCTTGTGCCATCAATCAGCTGTGACTTGTGAGTGCATATCAACACAAATTAATCTGAAAATGGAGTATACCCGTTTTTCAGGATATGAGAGAGAGCCTTATGCTGAGTATTCAACACAGAGACCAATGATGATGGCCAACTACCCCAGTGGCCACCGTGAGTTCACAGAGAAGGTTGTTTATGAGGACAGTGTGATTGGCGAGCCCCGCCACCACCACATGCACCACCACCACCACCCTGAGACTCGTGAGGTGGTGAAGGTGGTGGAGTACGAAGTTCCTGAGAGGCGCATCGGTGAAGTTATGTACGAGGAGAATAAAGTGGCTTATAACACTGCTCCATACCTTCCAAGGTATTGAATGTTGCACAAATGAAACCTACGACGTGTTATCATGTGGCTATGCTAGCAGGTTACGTAACCTAGTACATCAAAGTCACCACTAGTGTGCTTTTGTATTAAATAAATTCCTGCTTAGCTACCCATTATGTTGTAAACCATATATATCTCGTCATTTATCAATAAACTTATGTTAATTAATATGTCTGTGTAAATCTGCGTGCATGGTGATGTTCATTTTGTGAGGAAACAATCACGGTTGGAAAAGTAGATTCTTTTATCGACAATTATAAACTCATCTTCATAATGATTTTAGAATCATCACGTTAAAAATAAATGTTTTCAAAGACAATTTTAACCTCGTCATACTTGTCTTTCAATGATAGTTTATCATATATACACTTACAAAATGGTCGTCATAAATTATATATACGACGATAGTAAAACTGCTATAATAGACTATATAGTAGTTTCAAACTCTTTCATTATAAATTAATTATAGATTTGTCGACGGTTTTATATTTTAATTTAATCTTTCAAATGGCCGAGTAAGAAGTCCTAAACGATCGATATATACTTTCCCAAATAAGTGACTGATTTCTCAAAAAGTTTTGTAGACTTGCAAATATTATATAGTCGTAGATTACAGAGCAAAATGTTTTTTCATAATTTTTTCCATCAAAATTGTCCTGATCACTAGAATTTTTTTATCACTCTTAACTCGTCTAAATAAAAGTAGATTCAAGTATTAATATTTTAATAACAATATTTGAGTACTTAAGATATTTATATAATCGTTTAAATATTATTACTGTAAAGTAAATAATTGATTCAATAAATTATCATCACTACATTCACAGATGAGGTTATTGAATCATGATAAGATTAACATTAAAAACTAATTAGTAAATCTATATTATACTTGTGATCCATTTGACTAGAGGTGCATCTTTTTTTATTTACACTCATTTTTACTTAAATCATTAATGTTTTAAGTCCATAACTGGTTAAAAATCTTAATGTTTTCTGAAGTGCAGGTTTGATTTTGAAGATATTATTAATACTATATATCACGGTAAAATTTAAGAACAAAAAGTTTAAAAAGTACGTAGTTTGTTTCTATGAAAACCAATCCAAAAGTAAAAGGCAGATTGTTTAGCAATAATTAGTGATAGACCTACACAAAATTAACGTATGCAAGTGGTTTTGGTTACCTTATTTTGTTCGTATAATTTTATGAGTTTTTAATTGAAGCATATCCTTAATTATGCTATTGTTAATAATAACTAGTTCATTTGGTGCAACATCTAATCTATCAGAATTGTATATACGTTGTGTGCAAAGAAGTGATCTTCTTTTCAAACAAATGGCTCATTATCTGACGTTGCGTTCAGAAGTTCATTAACATGGATTCCGTTCTTTAAAATTGTTAAAAGCATTTCTTTCTTTAATAAAGAAAACCTTTTTTAAATACACACATGTGTAAGTGAGAAAGTGATATTTCACGAATTATTTGGTTTACTAAAATGTCTAGAAGATGTTTAGGGTTTAAGGTTTAACTTATATAAATATTTATTCTTGTTGTGAAAGAAGAATTTTTTTTGCTTTTTATTATATAAATTTTAAATCTTAAACCATAAATTCTAGATCCTAAATTTTAAATTTTAAATCTTAAATTCTAAATCTGTGAACGTCTCTAAAACAACATTTTTTTATAGTATAAATCTCTTCAAATATATCATTCGTGGTTGAATTTCATTAAAAAAACATATATATCTAATTTCTCTATACATATTTATGTCTTTCTTTTTCACACATCAAATTATTTTCTCATAATTATTTTGATAATTAATTCTTTAGTTTTACAATTTTATCCCTTCAATTTAGTTAAAATATTTTTTCTAACAATGATATATAGTATTTTATTATACTTTAGTCATAATTGTTTGATCATAATAACATTTTTCCTTTATTTGTGCCTAATGAACAAGAGAAAACGAAAACGAAGCAACGGATATTAAATAATAATATCACTGATATTTTTTAGTTTAAATTTATCTTGAGTAATTAAGTATATACAGTTTTTATTAAATATAATTCAGCCATTAAAGGAAACAACTTAATATAATTTAAAATATAAAATTAAACTTACAATTTTTTTTAACAGCCAAAAATAAAATAAATAAGAAAAAATATTTAAAGAATGCTCAAATCCTATTATATGACAAAAAAGTTACAAATAAAAAAATAATATCTCAACTAATAAATTTCCTTAATATATTATCTAAACATATACAAACCAAACCTCCTAAATACTTATTCTAACATTATAACAAACTTACAATTTAATGTATATATGATAATTGGAATTAGAAGTCATCTATCATTTTCCAAAAACAATATATACAGATAAGGTAATCATTGAAATTATGAATAATTTTTTAAATTGCATCAAAAGGTGAGAATCGTATTTTGTCCATAGGATCTGAATGGAAACACATGAAAACATTAATAAAAAAATCATAAAGGCTAAGTAACGTGTTGATCTTATAAATGTGTACTCAACTTATGACCACATTCTGAATTAGGTTTTCTCACCAACTAGCACGTGGCCAGAATTTCATATTCTAGATGACCCCATTATATTTATTCCATACAATGTGCTGGAAGAATTCGAAAAGAACTTGTGACGTAGAGAATAAACTAACTTTAACTTTTCAGTTATGCCCTCAAATAATTGTATTTCTGAATCTTAAATAGAGAAATCCTACTACAAAAATTCTCACTTCATTTTAATTATGTTAAAAAAACAAATTATTTTTACCCAAAGTTAAATATCAATTATTATTTTAAGCATCTTTAATAGCCGTTCCTTAAGAATTAGTAATACTACCATATATACTTTTTCAAAAAACTATGTGCAAGTGTCAATCATCGCCCTTGTAACTAGAAAGAACGATGAATCTAAACTTAGGAGGAATCTATGGTTTTGGTTGACAGAAAATCTTGGAATCAGATTCAGCTTTTTTTTTTTCAATTTGAATATTGAAAAATGATAGCATATATATCTATTAGGGTTTCCTATATATAGTTCTCAATTCTCACCTAAATATTTCACCCTTGTGTCATTTACTTGTGAGTGTATCCAAAAACACAAAGAGCAAAATGTTGAGATCCGAGGAGTACTACACCCAGGTTTCAGAGTCTAGCACAGTTGAATACCCTAATGATGCTCCTCTTTCCTTCAAGAAGGTTGTGTACGAGGAAAACAAGGTTGAGGAACCCCACCACCACCACCACCTCTTCCATAGGCACCACCACCAGCCAGAGACTCGTGAGACTGTGAAAGTTGTGGAGTATGAAGTTCCTGAGAGGCGTGTTGGTGAAGTTGTCTACGAAGAGAATAATAGGACAGTGTGGCCTTGAACTGCATGCTAGGGTTCATCTTCAACTTGTTACCATGTGACTAAGGAGACTATTTGCTAGTATAAGTATCACCAGTGTGGTTGATTTAAATAAATTGCTCCTTAGTTAGCACTTACGTTGTAAAGCTTATATAATTTCAATAAAGTTATGTTACTATATCTGTAGTGTGTACAAAGTACGTGCTTTAGCATGCATGGTGATTTGTTGTTTGTTCAAACTTTTGTGAGGAACCAAGATCGAAATCCTCACGGATCCTTCAAATACAACAGAATCAATCAAGACTCAAGTCTAACTTAACTAATATACCCGCATAAACTATATGAATGATTTCTTAAAATTTTTAAACAACACGTTTTCGAATATATAACACAAAGCTTTTCGTTGAATCAAATCATCCTATTGAGATCGCTCTGATATAATATACACATAGTCTGTAGCCACGTTTAACTAGGTTAATTTATATAAATGTTTATATATATAGACAGATAGATAGATAATTTTTAAACTATTCTTACGAAATACATTTTTTCATATGTATGTTAGTCTTTTATTTTGAGTTTGTTAATTTTGATAAATATATATTTTGAAATTTACAATAGGGATAATCTTCTTTTATAAATTATATAGGAGAAATAAAGTTCTCAATTTGACTCAAGATAATATTCTTAAAATAAGTTTTTTTATTAGCCCATCTAATGAAGCCTTGGCTTTCAAAAGGTCAAAGTAAAAGTGGTTTGATACAAAAAAGTAAATTTCTTCTCGTTATATATATATATATATATATATATATATATATATATATATATATATATATATATTTTTTTTTTTTATTTTTATTTTTA
>Ga0099825_1001698_pt1 | contig 28560 bp, 14 predicted proteins | sample SiratroredBW_FD_76838 | JGI IMG/M metagenome (GOLD analysis project Ga0099825, IMG submission 76838) | Root nodule microbial communities of legume samples collected from California, USA - Siratro red BW | ecosystem: Host-associated > Plants > Roots > Nodule | place: USA: California | collected...
AAAAATAAAAAAAAAAAAAAATATAAAGAAAAAAAAAAAAAAAAAAAAAAAAAAAAATAAAAAAAATAAAAAAAAAAAAAAAAAAAAAAAAAAATATATATATATATATATATATATATATATATATATATATATATATATATATATATATATATAAGGCTTATTTTGCCTTGTTTATTGTTTAAATTTAATATCCGTTGATTATCTTTTAAATTGATATATCTCAACACATTTTTAATGAAATGTATTGTTAATAAGTTTAGAATAATTTTAATTCTTCTTTCATGCCTGTTAACTTTACAAAATAGTTGGTGATAACTCAATCTATATTTTTCTTGTTTTTTTCATCATGTTAATAAATTTTTTTAAAAACATTAATAAAATTATTTTTAACAATTAAAATATAAAATGTTTTATTCATAAAACTAGTTTATAAGTTAGTTGGTAGTTGATAACAAACTTCTAATGATAAACTAGTTAATGACTAATAAGCTAATTTCTAGTTTGATAGATAATAATATCTTATCAAATTTTTAAAAGATAATTTCTTAAACTTTTTAGTGCTTTTAATTAACTTCTAAAAATTCTATAATTTTTATTTTATTTGGAAAAGTCATTTTATTTAAATGAGTATATTTAATAAGAATTAATTAAAATTATTTTTCTTTATTTTTAGATTTTTTTCTGTTTAAACTATTGTTACATTGAATTTATCTTTTATAATTTCCATCTATAATTTTTAAATAACATTTTATCTTTTGTAATTTCCATGTAGACTTTTTAAATAACATTTTAGACCTTGAATAAAAAATCAAAGTCTATTTTTATCAAAAATGAAATTTTAGATAGATTGTCAAATCTAACGGTTCTATACATATAATGTGTTATTAAATATTTTTGCTGTAATATTTTTGCATAAGTATTCTTTTAATATAAAGAAACATTAATTTTGAGAATAAAGAGAAAAAAATGTAAATTGTTTACAAATTGACGGTTGTATACACTTCATTAATTGTTTTTTTTTATTGTATAATTTATAATGTAATAAATATATTTGAAGCATAATTGTTATTAATAGTTAAGTTATCTTAAACTATTCCCCACTTAATATATTAAATAGTTACTGTTTTCTGTATTTGTTATTTTTGAAAATATATTTTATTGAATTGATCAATTATAACGAATAGTTATTTTCTATCGATAGTTACATTTGAATTTATATATGTAAATAAAACGAGTTACTTGTAAATAATATATCCGTAATTTCATACTATCTACTTATTTATTTGTATGTAAAATATGAAACGAATTTTCATCCCGTATCTCTAATTTTGAAGGAAACAATATGTATGTAAGGATGTTGAGATTCGTAGAGAATGTAAATACAAACTTACGTGCGGATATTACGTAATTAAACTGAAGCAAGGTGAGAGAAGTAATTTCAAGCATTTTTGTACCAAGAAACTAAAAATGTGTGAGCATTAAACTATATAAAAACGGCAAAAGTGACATACTTCATTAGGCATGTATTGCTCCTACTAGAGGTACAAATTATTCCTACTGCTAGAGGTAAAAATTTCCAAGCTATTAATGGAGGGAAGATGGGGTGTAACTGGAACATAGGTTTTTGTGGTCATTGCATAAGTAAAACTAACTCCATAGAAACTAAAATATTTATTGAAAGAAACCAGTCAACGGCACAACCTTTAATGGCATAAACTGACAGTAAACATGATTAACATGAAAACAATTCACTTTTTGTTTCAACCTGTAAGATATTTGGAAACAACAAATGTATATTATCAAAAGTATTTTAATGAGACACTATTTATAATACAATTTATAATAGGAATATATATATAAGATATGTACAAATTGTGGTATCTATTTATTTATTAACATCCTTCTTAAATTTATTGTGAGATTACAATTTACCGTTTAAATTTAATAAAAGAAGTAGGTGATAAAGGTTTACTAAGAAGTCAGCAACTTAAAATCTGGGAAGTAAGTGAACAAAATGAATTTGATGTTAGTGAGCGGATCACAAACAAAATATACCTTACGTTCAAAATGTGTTGAGGGAGAATGTATAATAGAATTTATAACTAATAAGAAAACACATAAATTATCTACTTAAATTATTTGAGTAAATGGTTGGAATAACACAAGAAATAAATATGAAGTTAATGTAGAAGACAAAATCCATATAATTTCAGACAAAACAGTAACTATACTCCAATATTCTATTTTAGTATTATTGCCAGAATCAACTTTTTGCTTGAGGGAATTCTAAGAAATAATATTATTGTCAAGATAAACACAATAACCTGCTGTCATCTAAGTCTAATCCTCAGTTAGTATCACTAAAACCTTTTATAAAATATCTTGATGAAGGAGTAAGTTGTAAGTCGTGAGTAACAAAATCAACCAAGTAGCGAATAAGTCGTTTGAGAAACTTCTATTCATGTTGTTGAGGTTGATGCATATACTGACAAACTTTGTAAACAAAATATGTAATTTCAAGTCTTGTAATGGTAACATATTGAAGAGCTCCTACTATTGATCCGTATAGAATGTTATCCTGAAAGACGGCGGTTGAACCATCTTGAGTAAGGCGAAAGGAAGACATCATTGGAGTAGGTTGCGATTTAACTTTGTGCAAATTAGCATTTTGAAGAAGCTCTATGATGTATTTGGATTGTGATAGATGATGTCCACCATTAGACGTCCAGGTAGGTTCTATGGCAAGAAAATAATGTAATGAACCAAGATATTTTAAAACACAAAATTTATTTAGAGAAGAAATAACAAAAGTTATAATAGTTGATGAAGATCCACTAATGATAATATCATCTATATATATAAGTATGGTCACAGTAATATCATTTGTAAATTTTTTAAAAAGACAGGAATCACTTTTGGTTGCTGAAAAAATCAATATTATTAAGAGTAGAACTAAGTTTTTGGAACCATGATTTTGGTTGCTGAATTTTGGTCGTATTTTGATGTGCAAAGTTGAACTTTGAGCTTCTTTATATTTGCTCTTGACTGGGAGACATAGTAGGTATGAAGCTTTTTTCTATATTTGTGATGAGGAAGACAAGCCTACCATCTTAGTAAGAATGGACATGTGCATTGAGGCTAAAAGCCATGCCACCAGGAGCTAATCACGTTGTTCGTTAAAGAAAAACTTTGGAATTAATAGTATTGTTTAAGACGTCTTCAGGTATTGAAAACCACAACGATATATTATGATCATCCAAGAATTTTATTAGTTGCAAATCTTTTACAATGACAAACATTTGTTACTGCCAAATCAAAAAGAGCAATAAGGGTACTGAAGGTTTGTGGGAAAAAGGAAAAAGTTTTTGAAGGAAAAAGGAAAAAGTTTTTGAAGAATTTTCTGATAGAAAAAAAATAATCAAAATGTAGGTATAGACTAAATAAGTCTGTATACCGTGTAAGATATTTGAATTGAAAAGATGAAGAAATGTATATTAGGAAAAAAGCAGTATTTATAATAAAATTTATAACATAAATATATAAGATATATATATATATATATATATATATATAAACTATTATATCTATTTATTTTTTGACAGAACCAAACTATCTCATGAATAATTTTTATTATTAACCGGTCAACAATCATTTAGGTGCAGTATACAGATTAACTTCTCGTGATCCGGATAGATAATTGTGTTGGTGTTTGGAGTAATAAACACTGCATCAGAACCTTCAATTTTATGTTAAGAAAATGATAGTAATGTATTGATGATCTTCAATTTATGTAGTGGTTATGTAATGATAAAAAAAATGTTAATTTCAATGCAGTCCTGATAGATTTTTCCTATCCTTAACACTTAACTTTCTGATAGTTGATCTTTTGTATCTGAGAGAGGTGGAAGTTATTCTCTAAGAAAAATATTTCTACCTATCAAAGCAATTTGATCTTGTCTCCTTAAGCATTTGATGAAAGCAATCAAGTATAGTTACATCTGGAAAGCATGGATTGTTGCCGTGCAATTATTTTTTTCTTCTATAAGTCAAATTAAAGACAACATTTCTTCCTATATAATTATTTTTATTTATTTGTACATAACTTATTAATTTATTCATAGGTAATGTATGAAATTTATCAATACATAAATAAACCATTTCATATAGATTTATATACAAATATGTCTCTATGTAAATTAGATAGGGATATTTTCTACAAATATGAATGTATGAATTTACCTATTCATTTTCAGAATTTGTATGCAATTATTTATTACATACGAATGATTACTTACATAATTTTGTTCATAAGTGATTCATAAATAACTTAATTTTACTATGACTTTCTATATTATCAACCAATTTTTACATTAAGTAATACTTGTTTTCTTGCACTGTGATATCTTGAATTAAAGTAATACTCTAACGTGTAACTCTATAACTGAATTCAAAGAGAAATTTTAGACATGGATTAAGAAATACGAATGCCACACCACTTATATCAACATATTTTACTAATTTATCTTCCAATAATCTATTATGTAAATACATTCAATCAATACTTATTGCCCTCTATTGAGAAAGATTAAGTTAGCTACATCTTTTAAATTGAACTTTCATTTTAAAAGATAATGTTTCAAAAAGTATTACAAAATACTAAAAACATTATTTACCTGATATATTACTAATAAAATAAAACAAAAACAATAAGAAAAAACTAGAAACTAATAACAATATGTATATAAAGCACAACTTTTATTTCAAAATACTATTAATGGTTCATTAATTTATTCCCAAAACATTAATGTATAGAATGCGATCAATGTATTCTAATCTGAAAAAAATTCTCAAATATTTAATTTATATTAAAGAATATTTAATATGTTCGAGTATGAATAAATATATCCCCGATGTGTCTCGCAAATGTAAACCATTCATCTGTCACGGTTCTATATTATATTCTATAAATACAATATAGAATTAAATATATTCTTCTTGTGATAAATATGCATTGAAGCTTTTTCTTATTTTTAGAGGACATTAATAATGGCAGTAATAATTTGAAAAATTACACATATTTACAAATAACTACAGCATGCACTTCATTAATTGTTTTTTTTAAAATATTGTATAATTTAGAATGAAATAAATATATTTTAAACATATTTGTCATTAATAATTAATTGACTCAAACAGTTTCCCCAATTAAAATATTCAATAATCTTTTTCAGATCTTAATCTTTTTTAAGACAATCTTATCTATAACTTGAAAATCTTCAAGTCTTTATTTGACAACCGACTAATTTTTTCACTAAATTGGCCTATTTTTGACATAAAGTAGTATCTTTAGTTGAGAAATTCAAATGATAAACCACTTGTATAATCTTTTTGGAATCAATATATTTTCAAATGATAAACCACTTATATATCTTTATATATATATTCATTTAATTATTGTTATTAATTTTTATATCATTAATTAATTATTTCATTTGATTTTTCCCATAATCAAAAAAGACTTACCAAAAAATCTTATCTGCCAGATAAACATACCAATTGAAAATTGTTATAAATAGTGCTATCTATGACATGTTGTAGCGCATGTTATTAACGCAAGGATCACTCACTTCCTCAGGGTGGCCCTGAGAGGTGGAAGTCTCAGCTACTTCTTACCATCTCCACTTTCCAGTTAAGGCTATTTCTTCCTCTTTCCTTCCCCTTTCAGGTTTTCACTTCCTCCAACTACTTTTCTCAATCATATTTCTTTATGTCTGCTTTCACATTCATATACTTCGCGGTGAACATCTCATATCATTAGCAACATGGTCTTCCAATCATATATACATTCTCTCATTTAGTTTGTTCTCGACATGGAATCTCAATATTGTAGGTTGAAGAATTTTCGTTAAGATAAACTATTATATTTTATTAACAAATAATTTTAAGTCTAAGTTGTCAATAATACATCGATTGGATATAACGTCTTTTAATAATTTATTTAAATCACATCTTATAATCGATTTTATAAAATTGAAATATGCTTAAAAATCTAATTGATTGTTAGACCTACGAGACCACCTATTATCAGTGACACCATTCACTGTACGTCAAATATTGTTGCATTCTACATGTGTAAACAGTGCTGGGTATTGTTTTTCCACCTTCATTTCACTTTTACTAATGCTTATGGTGTACAGGGATATGGATGCAAATTGTTTTAGAGGTGACAAGAACGGGAAGCAGCACGAGGGAGAGACAAAGAATGGAAGGAGTACGAAATTACGTGATCTACCAAAGGAGATCCTCCGAGAGGTTATATCCAATCTGCCCATCAAAGAAGCAATTCAAACTGCTCTCATATCCAAAAACTGGAGGAATCATTGGAAGCATGTCTCAAAGGTTAGGTTGGTACAAAAAGCATATGCGGAGAGAGAAGAGTTCACATACTTTGTGCAGAATCTACTTGAATCTCTGAATACCTCGTGTATCAAAATATTCACTCTCACATTTGACGTTAGCGAGGACACTGCTCTGGTTAATGGGTGGCTACAAGGTTTCATCAATCCCACAATTCAAGAACTGAACCTTGATTTTGAAAGCCTTGATGGACCATTGGTCTTCCCTGATTACCTGTTTAGTGCCAAAGACTTGACCCATTTTCAACTCACCATGCCTCACATTCTCATGCTTCCTTCCTATATCAGTTTTCCCAGTCTCAGCACCATGGTCTTCAGAGATGTTTTGTTCCCTGATACTGCATCAGCGCAGCGACTTTTCAATGCTTGTCCCTCCCTAAAGCACCTCAACTTAACTGATTGCAATTGGGGCAATTGTGGAACAGTTCATATTGCTTGTCCATTGCTCGAGACATTGATCATAAGGGAGTGGGAAGATGACGAAACCGATTTTATTGCTCAGCTTGATCCACCCAACTGCGAAATAGTCATCAGTGCAGGTAACCTCAAAACATTCTCTTATGATGGGGATCTCCTGAATGACTATGTATTGGATTGTAACACATCATCGATCACTCGTGGAACTGTTGAGGTTCACCCATCACCAAACGATTGCACCGACGCTAGTCTTTTCGTGCTCAGACTTATGAAGGCCCTCGCAGATGTGGAAAGGCTATCCATTTCAGACTTTGCTACTGAGGTTTGATCTCACATGTTACACGCTTATTGCATTGTTGTATTAATTCAGGAGACTGTTTTGAAATCTGAAATCTGAAATCTTTTGTTTGTTCATATCACAGGCTCTGTGTAACGGACCGTTTTATATCCCTGAACTTCCTTTGTACAACAGATTGGTTGAGCTTCATGTGGAGTCAGTAGAACCAATGAATATTGCATGTGATGCCCTTCTCACCATATTGCGCCGCTCACCTCGTCTTGAATCTCTTACCTTCACCATGGTTACTCATTAGTTTAAACCAGACAACATTCTTTGTTTGTAAACAAAATGCTTATGTTATGTCTTATATTGATTCATGATGTTTTATTTATATGTTCAGGGCCTCTTTCTGCACAAAAATGCTTTGAAGAAGATTAATCCGGTGCCAACATGCTTGGAAACAAGCATCAAGACCATAAGAATCTACGGCTTCACTGGCAGTAAGGATGAACTGTTTGCCATAAAGCTTCTCTTGAAATCAACGCGAGTGTTGGATGCAATCTGGATTTTCACCAACCCTTATGGTTTTGACGGTGAAGAGGGATCAGACAGGCTCCACAAATTGTACATGAAGATTGTACGCTTTGCTAGAGCTTCAGCAGAATGTGAGCTGTATTTTGAATAGAGAGAGAATAGAGAGTATCATGTATTATTTTTGCATGTTTCATTCCCTGCTGTTTTTTATTTTATCTGTTTGAAGCTTAAAGTTGTACTGTGTGAGAAGCAACATCTTTTGCTTCTAGTTAAACCTGAGTTTGGCTCCTACTGCTGAAGGAGTTGATATGCATGCTTTGTTTTATCTCTCCAATGAAGAAGAAAGGAATAATACATGATTATTAGTTTTTGAAAAAATATCTTTGATACTCTCATTCTTGTATGCGCGATGACAGTGAGTGATGATATTTTATTATTATATACATTAAAATACAATTAAATATAAGTAAAATAAAAGTAATTGATTAACAGTAGTGTGATTATATACTTTAATTTAACAACCTATATCCCCAAATTATTTTAAGAAGATGATAGATTAAAAATAAAGAAAATAGTAGTTTGACACTACTGTTTAGAAAATACTTTCATTTTGACACTATTTTTTATTAATAAAATAACTTTCATTTGACATCGTCTTTTATTAATAAAATATTATATATTAATAAAATAATAATATATCTTTATGTTAAATGAGTAGTGTTAAAATCACATCATCTTAAAAATAATAATAAACACTTCTTTTATTATATAATCTTATTAAAATACTCTCACTCTCTTGTAAATTTGTTACATTCATGTGATAGTAAGTTAAGAAAAAACATAAAATAAGCATTATAAACTGAAAATATTATAACAAACCGTAAATGTTAAAGCTGTAAATAATTGGAGAGAAAGAATATTTGAAAAGATTTTGTATTAAAATATAGGAGGATTAAAAGGTTGTAGGTTTTACTGTGAGTGGGGATGTGGGGTGCCATATGTGTAGCCCCAGCAAAGTTTTAATCTGTCAATCTGTATATGATGGTATTGCCCCCAGTTTTGTCTCACTGATTTGTATCAGTTGTTTTTTTAATTTTTAATAATTATAGAATCATTTGTTATTTTTTTAATATTATACTAATGAAAAAAAGTTCATGCATGGTTGTTTCATATGCTTTTTTATAATTGTAACATTATTAATAATGGTAGTTACATAAAAAATATTATAATACAACTACTTTTAGTATTTAAATATTTTTTTATTTCAAAATATAATTAAAATTAATAAAAGTATTAAATGTTTATCTATTTATATATTATTATAGCTTTTTACTTTTAAAATACAACTAAGAATATAAAATCAGTACAGAGATCTTATTTATATATTACTAGTGAAAACAGATGAAGCTGATGTGTTTTACATTTTTGTTATATTAAAATATATATAATTTAAAGTATATTCAAATATAATTTTATAAAAATAATATTAAAAAATTATGTAACTTTTATTTTTCAAAAGATAAATTATTTAGTTGTTTTAAAATAAAAAATTATTCAATTAGTTATTTTATTAAATAAATAAAGTAATCAATTCTTATTTATTAGAGAGTAAAATATATTATATTATTATCAAAAGATTCATAAAAATAATTATAAAAATAAATATAAATAATTTTATAATTTTAAGTAGTTTTGATTTATTTTGTAGGTAGTTTTTTATTATAGATAATTATTTTAATTTAAAAACGATTACTCATGATAAAATAGTAAAACTTTGTATACACCAAAAAGAAAAAGATCCTTTATTAATGGTATAGATTGTAGATATTTATAAATATAAATCTATATTTTCCTCTAATATTTTTTCATTGTATATACATTTTTTTATTTTAAAATATTATTCTTTAAGTTTTTAAATGTTATAATTTATTTATGAAATACTCAAATTTGTTAACGATTTTTTAAAAAAAATATTTTTTTTAATTTATATAAATTGGTCCGTAAATATATAGTTATGTAGATAAATTTAAATATTATTTGGATGCTTTAAATTAAACTTATTCTAGACCCAAAAATCTGAAGTATGTTTGAATGGTAAAGATATTACTTTCTTATACGACTTAACTAATACGTATCTTCTATAAGGAAATTTAAATTATTAGTTTATATTGTTTTATGTTCTTATACTTATAATTGCTTTTTAGATTGAATAATTTATTAAGAAATTGAAATTTTAACACTGATATATTATTATACTCAATAATATCTAAAAATAATTATTATTTATATTATGTCAATGATAAATTTATTTTTTTAATCAAAATTCGATAACTTGAAAATATAATATGAAAAGGCCAAAATGATTATATAACAATACATAAATTAAATTGTATAAGTTATTTTAAATATTCAATTGCATTATTTAAATACTAAATACATTTTTAATAGTTTTTGTGAAATATATTTTTATAATATATCCCTATCTTAGTTTACTTTACTTCAATATATTTTTACAGACTTGTTTTGAGTGTCAATATAAGTGTAATAAGTTAAAAACTGATAATTTCTATATATATATATATATATATTGTGTAGGGTAAGTTATAGAATTAGATAAAGTGTGATAGAATCGGAATGTTTAACTTGAGGTGAAAATAAGTTTTTTTTTTTGATAAAAAAACCTTGATCTTTGACATTTTAACTTTTAACTGAATTAGATTAAAAGGGAGAAATTGAGACTTAGTAAGTATATGCTAATTAAGCTGGAGATAGAAAAAATAAATATTCTTTTTCTTCTACAAAAGCGTCATTTATCTTCGTCCTTCATCAAATTAAAAACTCAAGCTTTCTTCTTCCTTTATTTTTTTTTTTTTTGTAAGTTTTCAACCTAGAAGCTAATTACAAAAAAAGAAAGTGTATGTTATCAAATTTGAGCATTCTCTTAGATAATTTTTTTCTCTTTTATTCAATTTTCAACTCCTTTTTTTTTAAAAGTGCGTGCATAATTTAAACTTGATAGATGTAATGAATTTTTAAGTTTCAAGCTTAATTTTCACGTATTTGATGGCTAGGATTGAAGTTTTTTAGGTCATCAAGGGGTTTCTTAATGTTTTTATTTCCTCTTATTCTTTAACTGATGTCATCATGATTAAAATAGTTTATTTCATGAACATCTTTAAATAAAATTAACTATAAATGGAGCTGAAGTTGAAAAGGGATATTCTCCTGCATTTAGAAATAAGATAAAATTAATAAATTTTATGTGATAGATGTTTGTTTGGATACAAGGATAATTTACAGTGTGCTTAGTTATGCTTTTATAATCCCAAATTTTTGTAATCCCAAAGCACATATCCTCATGGTCACTCATGAAAGTTACTTTATGCATCTGCAATATATCTTATACAAAGTCCTTTTAAGAATTCATCAAGATTCAACAAAGTTTATACCAAACTACAATAATAGGTTTCACAATCATCGTCCAACATTTAACCTTTAAGATTCTTCTAGTAGTCATTCAAGAACCAACCTAAACTCAACCTAGTCATCAAAACCTACACCTTCCACACTTTCAAGAACCTTAGCTTAATTATCTCATAACAAGAAACCATATACAAGAACTTACCAAGATTCATCTAAAGTGCAAGGTTATTCCTATAATATATCCTTCTTGTGCCTTAAAGCTTGGGTGGAAGATTTGCCCATGTCCTTGCAAGTCTCTTACAAGACTTCCATCATAAACTCTTATTTTACTTAGGATAAGGAAAATTCAAGGTAATAATCTAGTTTTATTTTAAATTTTAATTTATGGTACAAGTGATAATTTGAGTATGTGTTGGGTGAAGATTATTGGATGTGTATCATTATGGATAAAATTGATATTTTTCATTCATTTGCTTGATTTTGAGATGCACTACCGTTGATTTGACGAACTAGGACTCAATTGTGATAATTGATGAAATTTTGGTCTTTTTATTACTAATTTATAATTAGAGTTTTTTCAGTGATAAAAATATAAATAAATGTGTGAAGATATAAAAATATTATCCTCTACTATAATTTTAGATTAAAGATGTGTATATTGAGATTTTTATTTTGGAGTTCATCTTATTAAGTTCAAATTTAGTTTTGATTTGATTTTTAATGTATTAATCTCATGAATATGGAACGGGGTGACTTTACTTATATTTAGTTTGTAATATACAGATATTTTTAGTTTGTGAGAATTGAAGCTTGACAGCTTTGTTAAATTTTGGGTTTTAGGTTATTCATATTAGTATTCTCACTTAAAATATATTTGGGTAGAAAGTTAGTAGAGAATATAATTGAAGTGAGGAATTATTGTTGAAGCGAGGATTGACCTGATAAAAGTTATAATTAAGTCTACAACTTTCGTTCAAATTAGAATATAATTATATTTCAGAAAGAAAATGTTTAAGAGATACTTAAGCATGCGAGAGATTTTCGCTTAAGGAAGATTATAAGAGATAGTTTTCTTTATTTATATAAGAAAAAAACTACAATTCAAGTGATAAATTTTTATTTTAAGCAATTTTTTCCTACATAGGAACTTGTTTTCTATATATTTAAATTAACTTTAAAGATTTTTATAATGTGTGTTTCTTCTAATATTTTAATCTATTATTTAATATAATATGTGTTTGGTTGGTAATGCAACTTAATGGTATATTGAAAAATAAATAGTTTAAAAGAATTGCATGTGCAATTAAACTTATGATGTGATTTTATAGTTATTAAGAGTGTAATTTAACCTTATTTGAATATTTTATAAGTATTAAGTTATGAAATGTGTTTATAGAATATTTCAAACTTTATTGATAACCAAATTATATAGAGAAAAATATTACTAATTCAAATCTAATAGAAGTTACTGTCATTTATTTAAAAATTAAAAATTACGAAAAATGGATAAATGTATAATGAGTTGATCTTAACATATAATAGTTATATGATGGATCAAACTATTAGATGATTAAATGACTAAACATTCCTTGTAAGTATCTTAATTTCATATATTCAAACTCTATTATATTTCAAAATTGTTAAAAAATTATGTGTATGAATTTTTTATAACAAAATTATTAAAGAATATGAAAAAATAATGGATTTTTCATCAAATTTGAGGAATTAATAATGTTTTTTTTAAATTATATCAATTTTTATATTTTTTAAGAAAAAAATTAAAAGAAAAAATATGTGAATACAATTGGAAATTTAAATTATATTGTATAGGGTTTCTATTTCGAAATAAGGATATCATAATAATAAAGTAAATTTCAAAACTACAAAATAAAAATTTTATATTATGAAAAGATAATCCAACAAAAGATTATTTAAAATTCTAAACCCTAAATTCTATATCTAAATAAAAATTATTCTTTCTTTTAATTATATCTTATTTTTTTTATATGTGTGTGTCTATTAGATCATATTAGAAAGGAAAAAAAATAGAACAATTCAAAAAGTAAGATTATCGGAATCTTTTTGCAATTCATTATATTAAATTTGTTAGAAGACATATTAATAGAGTACACAAGTTTTATAGCTAGAAATTCTATTAAGTTTCTTAACTATTACTATTTTTAGGTAAAATTTATCGATATACTATGGTAAGAATCTTGTATGGAGACAAATTCAGTATTTTGTCCAGATCACATTATATTGATTAGATTACTAGAATGGAAAAGAAAACACAGAAATAAGACCGTCAGAAACTATGAAAGATAAAAAGAAAAAAAAATCAATTTAATTTTGTAGATAAAAAACACTTACTATGTACTTGTGTGGATTAAAAAATTACATTCAGTAGCACATTTTTACAGAAATTTGTTAAAGGATGAAATGGAGTGTTACAGGGTGTAATGCAGCAGAAGAAGCTTTTACTTAACAAGGAAAGAGAAGGGATTCTTCATCATTTCAACTCTCTCTCTCTCTCTCCATGCGCTTCAAACTACGAACAATGGCGTTGTTCCGCTTCCCTCTGCTTTTCGCACTCCTCCTTTCTTCTATTCTCTTGTCCAATCACTCAGTAAAATGCGACCACGGTCAGTACTCTGATTCCCTCACTTAATTTTTCCAACTCTTTTATTTTTCTGCTTACCCTCAAATGGGTTTCACTTGTTATCCTCGAACATCTATAATATGAGTATTTTCTGTCACTGTCTCTTATTGAATTCTCTTAAATCTCATAAAGTTTACGAATTTAAGTCTTTTTCTCTCTGGGTATAGGTTTTTTTCTGTCCTTATTTTTCACCCTTTTCTTGTGCCTGAGTTTCTGAATGGACAGTCTTAGATCTGTATGGGAGAACGATTGATCTGACATCACTGAATCTTTGGGGATAGTTTATATACTCTTTTCAACATTGAACTTGAAAAGATCTGCTCATTTGAGCTGGTTCCTACTGAATAACGAAATTTGAAATTGCATAATGCCATTGCTTATCAATGATGATTTTGTTCCGACCATTGGACATACCTGACAGTTTTCAATTAGGGTTCTAATTTATCAATGATTATGTTCTAATTTATGTATCAGTTGGTTGACTAGATGGTTGACTACATGTTCTAATTTAGGGCTCTATGTTACTAGTGATTAGGTTTTTTCATTAATCATGTTGGTAAAGTATTCTGTGCTTGCTACTGAAGGTCACGGATTCTTCTTCCACTTAATTCACTTATAATGCCGGGAATTAAAATAACTTGTAAATCGAAGAGCTATATTTCATATAGATTTGAATGCATTATCTGAGTGACATGCTGTCTACATACACTGTCATGCATAGGACCATATATCAAATTGTAAATTAAGTTAGTTTGCAATGTTTCATTTCCTTGCAAATATGCACACATTGAGGTTGACATTTTGAGATTGCACTAACCTTAATCCACTTGCAGATGAGGAAGATGATCTTTATCAGCAAATCAACGACTATAGGAAATCATTAAACTTGACATCTCTAACTAAGAATGAAAATGCAAACTGCTTCGCTGATGAAATTGCTGACCAGTTCAAGAATCAACCTTGTACAAATACCACAGGTGCTAACACAGTCCCAGGTACAGAGCCTCAGTTGTCCAACTACCCAAACCTTTTAAATAAATGTCACTTGAATGTTTCTAACACAAGGGATGGAGCTGTAATGCCTGCTTGTGTTCCTGGCCTGGTTCCAAGCGTTGTCCTTACAAATTTCACACAATCTCTCTACTCGGGTAATCTCAATGACTCCAAGTTTACAGGAATTGGTATTGGTTCAGAAGATAACTGGATTGTAGTCGTACTGACCACAAGCACTCCTGAAGGAAGTTTTGTTCCTGAGACTGCTAATGGAGCTAATTTGATTTCTAAAATTGGTTTGATTTACTGCTCAATGCTCTTGTTAGTTGGTAGCCTTTTCCTGTTGTAAACAAGAGGATGCCATTGTTCCCCTTTTGTTTTTGAGTATTGTCAATTTGGAGGTATTGGTACTTCCATAAAGCTTGTACTAATCTGTGTCCGGGAAAACTGAAAATAATGTAGACAGGTCCATTTCCAGACAACGGTTGAGGTTAAGTGTTGTATCAATACTGCAAGTGTCTGTGAAGGATGCTAGAGAAGAGGAATAGGGTGAACAGCATTTTTCCACCAGGGTTGTTATATTACTGTTACCATAATCAACAGATTGTTTTTCTTTTGTTTCTTTCTGTTTTTTGAATGCTTTACATTTGCAATATCTGAATAGGACGCAACAAATTGTAGCAGTGATGACAGCACACTAGTGTTTTGGTTTCGAAATGGAAATTCTGTTGCTTATTTGATTTTGTGGCTGCTTAGATTGCAGTTCCAAAACCATCTAATTTAGTTAAAAGGTGTTTAAAATTCTCAAAAAAGAGAAGACACAATGGTTAGCACATTTCAACTTAAAGATTCTCATCTAAACCGATCACCACTACCACAATTGGCACAGCATTGCAAAATACTAGTCACAACTAGTAGAGGGATAAAAGTTGAAAAGACCCCTTTAAAATTAGTTCTACGCTAGGATTTATAAAGCAGTTTTCAGTATCCTACCTTGCTGCCCAATATGGATTTCATAAGCTTGGGCAAACGCAGGTTTAAGCTGTTGACATTGGTGGTGCACCAGTGCACCGAATTGTCCGATTTAGTAATATTCGATTCTAAACAGATCCATTAAAAAAAATGGTGTATTATTTTTCTTTTTATTCAAAAGTGTTTAAGAAAAAAAAATGCTTAAGAAGTTGACATAATAGCGCATAGAAGCCTAGGAATTCAATTCTCAGTTCCTAGTGCATATCAGGTTTTATCCGTTGGCTAATTTTTACCATAAATATAGCTTAAAATGATAGTTTAAAAGAGATTGAAATTGCGGAAACAGTTGAAGGGCACCGATTTATGTCTTCATTTACTAGTTTTCTTTTTATAAACCCAATTTGTTAGTCTTCGCCAACCTCCACATATCTGTTATTTCATCTGCATTCACATGTCTTCTCTTGCAGGAATTTACAAGTTTTAACCAATGAAAAGTTCAACCAACAAGTCCCCCCTTCACCCCAAAATTTATGTTCTTTAAGAGAGCTTGAAATCATATTGCAAATTTCAATGAAACCAATAAGTATATCGAAGAAGCAGAGGTACCCCCAACCCATATTTGCTTGGTATTGCACAGATGATAACCTTCCCATTCTTAGAAAATCCACAAACTTGCCGTTACGAATTTCCCTACTTGGGAAGTGATAATTTCACTACTCCTTGTGCAGTGTTCTTGACAAGAAAAATATCTCTGATTTGATGATAAAAAGTCCAAGACCTGGTCTTGTCAAAAACAAAGCCCACTTAGCATTTAGTTGATATTCTTTTCTTATACTGGACTCCCTATCTTTCGTATTAAATTAACATTTTCTTTAATTAGCAATTCGATTAAAAGAGATTTTACTCTCTTTAGTTTTGTGAACCAATTCTCCTTTAATTTTCTTACATAAGATGTGTCAATATATTTACAAATGATCGTTAACCTAATATTTAAAAAAAAAAAATCAAATGGCTTTTTTTTATGACCGATAGTTTTTGTTATAATCTAATTAATATTTTCTTAACTATTTCTTATTTTACACATCACTTTATATGTTATAATGTTTGTAATATAATATATAGAATATCTGATAATTTGTTGATTGAATATTAATATGGTGTCATTCCACATGCACATTCATGCTACTGGAAAAGTTCAGGGTATATATATTTATAGGTGCGATGAATCAATCCTCCTTTAAGACACGTATGTGTTCTTTGCACTCTCTATTCATGAATTTGTGTTATGAGCAAATGGTACTGTGACTGTAGAGGATCCAAGTTGTTGTCAGAGATAGCAATTGCACAAGTTTTAGGCATAATTGGTGCTTCACATTATGAAAACCTTTCTTATAGTCAAATAGTTGGGAAGTTCATCTTTGACACCCCCAATTCTTAATATTGCAATATTTTAATTAAAGTGTGATTTCTAAACAAATGCAGAGGAAGGAACATGGAATGTTGGTATCGGGCATGTCAATAGTATGGGAATGTCGTTCCAAATAAATTCAAAATTGGAGTTTGAATGCAATTGGTTGAAGGTCCCATTAGCTTCTGCGTTCTATCTATGCATGTGAACTGTTTACATGACACGTTTCTGAAAACTATTTAAACTGCTCCAAACAGAAATCATAGAAATTGACAACTTCTTCATTGACCCTCTTAGGTTCTGGTTGTTTTCACTCTCACTGTTACATTTCTGTTGAAAGTAGTTTATTAGTGACGTCAATGGAAAAAATGATTAATGTGGGTAGTGAAGGGGCAAGGATCTGTTTTAATTGCTATATGTTACCTACGGGGTCACCAAATCTTGTCTCCGTGCTTCCCAAATAAAGCTTAATTTGGATAATTAGATTCTGCATGCCTTAATTTTCCTTAAGCAAAATCGTTAAGAAATCCCCATTATTCTTTTTGTTCCCCGGAATTAATCAAGGCGATCTATTGGGATCTCTTTAGAAATTAGTGTTTTGGTCAAAGAAATAGCAAAAGCGACACTTTTGCTTGATATCTTTTTAGTCACACAGTGTTGATCAAAGTGTCAGCTGCAGGACCCCCAACAATGAAAGAACAGATGAAAAGGAAAAGAAAAATTAGGAACATGGGGCTGAATTTTCAAATACAAGAAAAGACTAATTAAAGTGAATGATAAGATGTTTGCGTAGGTAGAGGGGACGCGTCTTGTTTTCGTTGGAAGCATAGTTTGAAATACTTGGATTCTGAGATATCAACCTGATATGGAAAAAAGATATATGATTTGAGATATAGGGTGAGAGAGACACCAACATGAAAAAGATGAAAAAAGGTGTCACTTTCACACTATCAAGTCCACTCCAATTTCACCTTCAGATGCATTTAAATCCTTTAGGTATGAGATCTATCTGTATGTAGTATTAATTCACCCCATAAGACTCTTGGCATTTCTGAAATATTCTTGCCTAAGTTTGAAACCTGGTTGTTTTGGATACATGAACATAAAACGGTTCAGTCTGCCTTACAATTCCTTGAATGAGAGAGGCTGAAAATTATGTAAGTTAAAGAGTTGTTGATCCACCAATCAGTGGACAGACAGAGACAGCAAAAGGAAGCAAAAAGAAAGAAAACAGACAGGTCGAGGAATCATCACAAAATCTTGTGAATATGGTCTAAAGCATGCATGGGACCGCTATGACCAACATTGCTAAGAAAGGAAATGAAATAATAGATTGTCAATTATGCCTACAAATGCTGAAGAATGTGTACATTCTCCTGAATTTGCTCTTTTCTTTGATAATATCATTTTGCAATATGTGTCAAATTTCTTCTTGGACAAGCACAAGACAGCCATATAAAGGAGCCTCTTTGTGCTAGTCACCACTCTCTTTAATTTATCATCGTTGCAAATATTTAACCCTTGTTTCTTCTCGTGGTTTAAACAGATATGGGTCCCTATTCTCCAACACCCTCTCATAGTCCTTTATGAAAGCAATGAAAGAGAAAAGAAAGACTATCTGGTTCACTAATTTGCTTCTATTGTATGTGGAGGCATCAAAATCACCCACATATACTTTTGATTGAGCTGGACATCTACGTTGGTTAAATAATATTCTAAGCATGGGATAGATTTCTTTGCAGAAACTCTTGAGTTGTTGAATGTCTTTCACCCTTGAATCAATGGACATGACTAGGGTAAATTTTATAAAAAATTTACTAAATTTTGAAACTTCAAACTTATTTCATATTTAGCCGTGAGTTGTGTTGAACAAAACTAATACAAACCAAAAACTTATAAATTAATTGAAATATTGTAAGCTAAAAAGCTGAGTGAAAAACTGAAAGCCTGTAATAAACAAACTAATTGAATTAAAATTATGTGAGTATAGTCGCTATTAAATTAATCATCTTAAATTTGTTAGAAAAGATGAAAATAAGAGTAATGCTTTATAGTGATAACGATACCGATGTAGGAAATAACCAGATGGATATATAACACACCCGCGTAACTAGACTTTCTCCCCAACAAGAGGATTGGTTTAATGCACCATCACACTCACATGCTTATCTATTTGGGTAGTGAAGGACAGAGAGAAACCTCACTATTTATGTCATAGCTGAGAACTTTAAATGGATTCAACCCTTTTTCTTTTCTTTAGCTACTTGGAAAAATATTAGTCGAATTGTAGCAATCATCCATTTATGGCATTTTCCTTATTTCGATTTTTTTTTTTCAAATTAATGTGGTCAAAGAACACACAGCGTTCAAGCTGCTTTTCGATTTTCCCAATGTGTGAAAATATAAATTGTAGAATTCATTCATTGTATTATCCACACCCAAATAACGACTGAATTGGTTGACTTCTCCAATTTTGTCCCCTTCATAAGCTCTCTTATTGTGACCAAGTTTTGGTGGATGTGGTGGTGGGGTCTAAACTCTAAAGGTTACAAAACTTAGGGAAGATGAAAGAATGCTTTTGTAGCAAATGTTGTTCCTTTTGTTTGTGACGCCATATGGCAAGTAAGACCCACCAATAATGGGGGCAAAAAAATCTCTACGTTACAATGCTCAATCTTTATTCTCCTTTCCAAGAAAACAAAGCATGGTCCTTTTTTTTGTTTATTCATAAACTTTTTTTTCTTATATTTGTAGTTCAACAACACCACCTTTCCATTAATTTAAAATTGAGAATGGGGGTGTATTTATATTTGGCGTTCAAAAGCTGCTTAGACATTGTATTGTCCATTTCTTGGAAAGCTTAAGTTACCAAACTAAGGACTGAGGAGAAGCAAAAAAAAGTAGATAAAGAAATTAATTAAAGTCTAAAAAAACCCTCCAACGTCACCTGGTGGAAGTAATTTGGAATAAATTGCCAATCTTTTTGTAAAGAAATTGATTATCTTTTCTCTGTGCAATAATGAGTGTTGTTACACCATTGGCTTCTACAACTTTGTGAAGGAGAGGGAAGGAAAGTTTTTATTTATGTCGCCAACAAAACAAAAGCAAAAGGCTTTACAATGCTTAACATACAAGAAAAACCAGATCCTCCCTTTGCAAGATGAAACTATTTTGATGTCATTAGATTTTTCAAGCAGCAGATTTTTTTTGTTCGAAATCTTCCCTTGAAACTTATCTAAAAGTCACTAACTGTGCTGGTGTTGATAATATTAAAATTAAGGATAATAACATATATTTTCTAAGGAGAAAAAAAAAAGTGAAAGCACTTGTTTTGGCTTACGCAAGAACAAGAATTTGCCAGCGTTATCACTCACATCTGCCTTTCTTTAACACACGGCAGCACGTTGATGAGTGATATTTTGCATGTGGGATTGGATCATATACAATAATTTGGATACTTATTTTAATGCCAAAAGCTGAAACATTTTGAATATCCAAACAATAGATTCAGAAAACCCAGACATGATCTTTACTTTGTGTTTGGTTTTAATCACTGATGTCAGCAGCTTTAAAGCTGTGTTATATTTTATGATATACTCGTTTTGAAACAATTAATGATGTCGCTGATGAAAAAGAAATAAACTAAACCCAACTGAATGTTCCAGTACAAACTTAAATGAATTTCTATCTCGTTACCAAAAATAAAAACACTGACGAATTTATTATTTAAGCTTCAAAACCAAATATTTAAAGTTGTATTTTTTTCCCTCTACAATGCTCCATTCTTTACATGTTATCATTGGCACGTGTTTTGCGTTTTGTGACAAAGTACACGCTCCCCTTTCCCAGCTTTTTGGCCTCATCAAAGTTTTAAAACAATTTATAAAAGCAATGTTAATAGAAAGCAACTTATCTCTCCTCCTGTGATTTTTATCACGTCTTATCTAGATGAAGTGTGGAATTTGTTAAGAAAAAAAAAATACTAAAAGATTTGAAATTAATGAGTCACGATCACAACTCATTATAATAAGATATTATTTTTAATCATTATAATAAGATATTATTTTTAATATATAATTTCGAAATGATAGACATATAAAATTTTATAGCATATACTGATATTTTACTTGTTTCTAAATTTTCAACTTGTACTTAAATTTTTAATATATAATCTTTTTATCAGCTAAAGAACTTAGATCTATAAGAAGATACCAGCAGTACCTTTAGTATACCAAAAAGATACATACAAAGATTAGGTTGTTATTTAATTATTTTTTTAAAAAAATAGTCCCTAAAATATATCAATTTAAGAATTAAATGATTGATGAATGTTTTTAAATATTTTCATTAGTTTGAAAATTATTTAAAAGAAAAATGAAACTAATAGTTTATACTATATAACAATTTGTAGAACGCGCGTCACAAATAAAAAACGGTGGTGTGATATTTTGTAACCCTAGAAGAATAAAACAATCACGTGACAACTAAATATATTAATATTTTAATTATGTATATAAATAATATATATTATTAAAATGGATTAGAAGGAGGAAGATATTTTTTTGTCTTGAAAGGTGTGATAAGTATATTTTTGATACCATGCACGTATTGTCTGCAATGAAAATAGTCCCAAATTATTGACTTTTTTTTCATGTGTTACTGTTGAGAAGACTGATTGATTGATTGTAGCAATGTTAATAAATGAGATTTTAAGGAGAATTAGGAAAAGAGGCGTAGAAAATAGAATGATGAAGATATGGAGCACACATGACTTTTGGGAAAGTTGTTGTACAGGGGTAACATGCACCACAGTGTCACTCTTGATGCAAATGTACTAGTAAGTCATGTCAAGACCCTCATCAACTTGGTTTTCTTATCGAACTTTGATATTTAAATATTTTTTAAATTTTCTTTTAAAGTTTGTGGATTTATGATTTGGGTAGATTTTTGAGATAATACATGTATATTATATTTTTTTTTATTATTATTATAATATAAATTAAAATTAGAAGTTTAGAACATATCTTCAATCATCTAATTTATTTAAAAATTTAAACTCGTGACTTCAAATAATATAGATAAATTTAATTCTACTTCTGAATGACTTATTCAATAGATTCTATATATTTTTCATATTGTAAATTTATATAGTTTTAAAATCATTCAATCAACAGTATGATAAGATGAGTATTTCTAAGATTTTTCTAACCAAATACATTTCAAGCTAAAATTACTTATCTAAAATATGATATAAATATTTAGATTATATAAATATTTCCAAAATTGAAGTAAACGTGAACTTAAAGTAGATTCTAATTTAATTGATATGTTCAGTTACAAGTTAATATGAAAAAAATTTAACCGCATATATATTTTTTACAACATTTAAGGAAATATATTCCAACTTCAACACAACATAGAAAATTCTAAATCTACCAAATTGTATATCTATTTTGAAGTATTGTAAACACAAAATCTAATACAACTAGAAAAGAAAAAAAAAAAAGTTATGACCAAAATAGTAAAGAAAAGTTTGATGAACCAAAAATACAAAATTAAAAAAATTACATTGAACTCAATTTATTATTATTAAAAAATAGATAAAAACTAAAAAAGAAATATGTTTTTCAGTTATGATTAATTAATCAATTAAAGAAATAAACATTTACCAATATCCAAAGTAGTAGTAGTTGCACATGTTGGTGCACAATGCACATGGTGAGGTGAGGGGTAATTGGGAGCATGCGACCCCCCTTACAAGAACATCCTGCACCACCAACCTCACTTTCCCTCATCACCCACACAACTTGATCATAAAGACACGATTATGGTTTTGATTTTGTTTCAGACTGGCGGATCTTATTGGTCCCCCAAATTGGTACGACACGGATACGAATCCTCTCCTGGGTTTGTGTTAGTCTATGTATACTTTACATACGTACGTTCCTCCATTGCATGTCTACTTGTTGTACGTGAGTTGCTTTACTTTATCCATCCATCTACTTGTTTTTTCAGAAGGGAAGAGAAGAAAATTTGATTTCATTGAAATGGACCGTACAATTGTAGTGCAGGATCAACCAAATCTTCCCGAGATCACTGACACGCTCTTTTCATTAATTTGTGGATCTCCTACTTCCTTTCTGTTTTTCCTTTTCTCTTGTCAATCACATCTCTTCTTCCTTGTAACACACCTTTTTTAAAATATATATATATATATATATATATATATTACCCAAATAACATGTTTCGCAGTTTATTTACGAGAATATCACATTTTACCATACATAGTAAGAAATCAGTTCTTGGTGACCAGACTCTCAGCTATGCTACTGTTTATTCAAATATATTTCTGTAAGAAAAAATGTTCTGCTCGCGAAGCCAGATATATACACTCTAATACCTTTAAGTATTGTTTCGGTATAGATGGATTATGAGAACTGGTAATTTTTAATTAAATTTCCTCTATTTTTTTTATTTTTTTTTGTAGGCAAACAAATTCAAAGTTGAATGAAAAGAAATATAGTAACACATCCCAACCCATAGTTCTCTTTAAAAAAATAAATGAAGGTACGAGAATACTTGGTATTTTCCTGCTTCTTTTATTGACACTGAACAAAGAGGAAAAGATATGTCAATTTAGTCCATTAGATAAAACACCAAACTGAATTGGAAATCTTATTCGACATGGTATTTTTATTCTATAAGAATTAACTTAATTATTTTATTCTATAAGGAATAATTTAACTACATTGAGTTAAGGATATATAAGTTATTTAATCGAGTAAATTTTGAATTTCGGGTTTTATATTTTACTCATCAAGCACTTTATTTGTAAGTAATTATGCAAAAAAAATCTGACTTTAATTTTCGAATTTTCAAGTTTCAAATTTCATTCCTTTTAGTAAATTAAGAACCTAAAACCAAAGCGATCAATGAAAGTTACGCTATTCAAACAAAAAAAAAAAATCATGAGCACAGCGATTAAGGTTAGTGGCAACTATAGTTTTAAGGGCGAAAATGGAACCTTGCTCTTATTTAATATGATTACACTTTTTATTTTTACTTTTCTTTCTCAGGAAGTAAGACACAAGAGCAGTTTTGTTTTTTCATATGCAAGTCAATTTTTGGTCTGTTTAACTAATAAAGGAATTCCTGCTATTTGCTTATATAATAATAATAAATTAATTAATTAACGTAACAATAAAAACTTTCAATATTTAAAGTACAAGGCATAGAAAAGGGAAAATAGAAAGAGATAAAAAGCAGACAAAAAAAAAGAAGAAAATAAAAAGTTACACATTTCAAAATGCGCCTAAACTATCTGGAGACACAATTGTGCCGCCTCATATCGCACGCACACTTTTAGTTTTTGTCTTCATGCTATTTCTTTTGCCTGAAACATTTAATTAGATTGAATTATGGATAATGCAAGATTAAAGATTCAAGACAGCATATTCAAAATCAAGAACAAAGACCAGTAAATGATAAAATGCAAACCTAAAAAGTTGGTCTTCTTCGGAATAAACGAGCGTTGTGAAAAAAATGAATATTTGGATCGTACAAAGCAAAACGCTGGTATGACTCAAATTGTATAAATAATATAAGTCAAATTTATTATTATTATAATATTGATTCACAATCCTTACTATTTTAACATTTTTGCAGTAAAATGAATTTTTTGGTATTGCAGTCATGAGTTGTCACAGTAGTGTGTTACTGTAACTCCGTGTTTTGCGGTTGTCGAAGAGACAGAGAGAGTAACCATAATAACTACCAAGCAGAAGGAAGTTAAATAGATAGGAATTGACTGAGTAAGAAAAAAATGTAGAACTTGGTTATAGATAGATAGAAATTAAATGGAAATTAAACGAACTGGTTCCCCCCAATTTATTAACAAGTCATTAATGTTTTCATGGTCTTCTTCCTTGCACCTGCTGAACTTGGTGTTTTCCACCCTCACCACACCTTCAACAACCCAACCGTTGCGTTCTTTTCTATGTTCATGGAAGAGTTCCCATTCACACTCATTATTCTCAGCATCAACTCCATCATCGTCATCATGATCATGTTCTTGTGCTTTTTCTACCTCGTCTTCTTGGTCATCCTCCACCACCACGTCTTCAACATGGTGATGATGTTGCACTTCAGTCCAAAAGCAGAGGCGAAGGCGACCAGGGCTCCTCTCTGCTTGGAAAGAAGATGGGACCTTGGTGAGCTGGAGCACTAGCCTCCCACCTTCTCTGTGGGGCCTCACTCGTATCGATTCCGATCCTCTTATCGTTGTCAATGGTGGTGGAAAAACCCTACCTTCACGTGCTTTCCTTTTCTGCTTCTCCCTTACTTCACCTTCGCCGCATTCTGATGAATGGGAGGAGAGAAGCTCAATGCCGCTCCCTACGATGTCGCTGCCTGTCTCATTGCCTAGGTTTTCGGTGCAGAGTTCCAAACTCTTGGGACTGAGTTTCAGAGATGATGGTTTCAGCAGAGGGCGCACATAGGTGTCAAGACTTGGGCTTTCTTTTGGCCCACTTGAAAGAGCTTGAATGGTGCTCCAAGCAGCGTCGTGGGATTTGAAGGGTAAATCAATGGGTTGTCTGTGTATTCTTGAGTCCATGTATGAGTGGCACAGAGTTGCAGCCATGTGGGTTGGGTTAGGTTAGGTCGTTAAGATGTGAAGAAAGAGAAGGGTTCAGAGTTTGAGGGATGGCAAGAAAGAAGAGAGGGAGCATGGCATGTGGGAGAAGTGAGGGGAGGGCTCATTTGTAGTTGAAAAAAGTTTGTGCCAGAAGGGCTGGGCTGGGCCTGGGCCTGGGCCTGTGGGCTGGAGGGTAAGGGGGGGTACGTTATGTCGGGTACTTTTAATTTCACTGCTTACTTTTTCTCATATTCTCTTTCCTTCGTTCTTGTCATGTTATTAGTCATTTCATGCATATGCGTGTCTGTGCAGGTGTGGAATGATTTTTGCTCCTTTTTGCGCCACTTGCTGAATTCAACAATTCTCAATAGCCCACCACACGATGCAAAAGGTGTTCTTAAAATAAGCAGAAGGGTGAATGAAACAAAAGGATATCCTGTGTGTGTTGGTTGGTTATTGTGTCTTTATTTCTGACTTAATTTGACTGAAAATATATTTGCGAGTGAGTGTCCTTAGGAGGAAATCAAGGAATAAAGGGTTTGGTTTTTGGTTTGCTGCGAAATAACAACCTTTACTAATTACCATTCGTTTCCAAAAGAAAGCCAACAAAAGGACAGAGCACTAAGGATTCTCCCGAATATTGGCTGACAGTGATTGGGTGATGGATTATATCATCAGGTTTTCTATAAATAGTTTTTTTGAGGGAATCTCAAATTCTTTATCTATTGTTCAAATGTGCTGATGGTCAAAATTTAGGCTTGTCGCTATTCTCCGTTCAAAAGTGATCGGTGGAAAGAAACATCAGCCCACAGCCTTTGAAATAAAAAAGAAATTATGAACGGAATATTGTGGGCAACAAAATATCAGACATAAAAGGGTGTTTCACAAATTTACCATTCGACGCAATAAATGTCGTGTTTGGTGCATGTTGGTCACTGCTGCTACTATTTCCTATAAATGATTGCGTTTGGGAAAATTTGAACTCTCTCACCGATTCTGAAAACATGCACATAAGATACCTTCACATCTCATATAGTTCATGCTTTGCAGGAAAATTCATTTTACTAATCCCACAGTTTCATGACTTGCTTTATCTTATTCTCCATCAATATTGCTCAAGTACAACTACCTTCAAAAACTTTACTGTTTCAATAATTAAATTATATATATTTGTTAAATCTTCAATCAATACAATGAATAGCAAACGTTTATGTTGTTATGAGGACAGTCTCCTTAAATAATGTAATACTACGTTATTAAATAATAATAATCTTTAGATAAAATTGTAAACCAGGTTTCCTCTTCTTCCTCTTGATCAATTAAGTTTAGAAATATAAATGACTTTATTTTGAAGATCGACAGTGACAATGCTAATCTCGTTAAAAAGTCATAGCTTTCTATGTTGAATTACGCATGTTTTACCCAGCTTAGTTTGAATTATTGGATTAGAGTAAAAATAATGCGAAACTAATAATTTTACCACCTAACCAGTTCATATCTGGTAAGACCTCTTTACTTATTTATAGCTGGGTTGGATATAATTTTACTCAAAATCAATAACTCATTATAATACACTTAAAGAAAATGAGTAGGTGTAAGCTAAATCAGCTAGTTATAAACTTTTAAATTTTTGTACTTTGGTAATAAAAATAATAAGTTTATGACTTTGTTTTGATAAAAATTTTCAATAAATAATTAAAACTGTAACTTGAGAAAACTTAATGCGAGAAAAAATTATTTATTTTATTTTTAAGTGCGGAAAGCGAAACTTATCAATCAACAACAAGCTGTATGAGATAAAGCTTCAATATTCCCTAGATTTCTTTTAATATCGTTAAAATGCATATCTCGATAATTGTTCATCATCCTATGGGCCAAACAGTGGAATTCATAGAATTAACTTATCATAATTATTACTAGCTGCTTTTGTTATCAAAATATCATGATTTCCTTTCTCTTAAAAAAGTAGAGAATCAAAAGAAAATATTCTTTCGGTAAGTATCATGACCTTGCTAAAAAGATTACAAGGGTAGAGGGGAAGAAAAAAAAGGTAATAAATATGCTGAAAGTTTGGTAGAAGTTAAAATGGCATGTGAAAGTTGAAAATATTATTGATGGTTCAAAAGTGTTAAAGTTAATTTATTAAATTTCAATTATTTGGTCAAAATAGTCTATAAGTAACATGAATATAGATATTTAAGTATGATGTGTTATATAACTTTTGATTTTATGTTATTGGTAGAAAAAAGTTATTTGGAGATAAAATTTTAACTATCAAATAAAATGGTTGTTAAAATATTGATAGTAAATGTTAGATATTAATTATCTTAACTTAATTGGTCACTAAATTACTTTTATTTTGTAGTTATTTAACAACTAAAACCTAATTTGCTAATTATTTTGGTCACAATTATCAACTATTTTATTTGAAAGCCAAAATTAGTATCTAAATAACTTTTTTATTATAGTGTATTATATTTGAGATCATTATAATTTTAGTCTTTAATTAATCTTAAACTTTTTTATATGTATAATTTTTTAATTATATATTATAGTTTTAATTATCTTACAGTTTCTATATTATGTTTTCTAGTATTAATATGTGGTATATTTTAAAATATTTCGAACCAAATTTAAAACAAAACAAAATAATATAAATCTTATTTTTTAAGTAGATACCATACTTATATTGAATTAATACGATGGATAAAATTTGATGTATAATATTAAAGTATGAGTTATTAAAGAGCATTAGTTAAACTAGCATTAAGAAAATGTTGATTTTTTCTTTTTTTTTAAAAAAAAACTACTCAATATTAT
>Ga0099825_1001705_pt1 | contig 28472 bp, 30 predicted proteins | sample SiratroredBW_FD_76838 | JGI IMG/M metagenome (GOLD analysis project Ga0099825, IMG submission 76838) | Root nodule microbial communities of legume samples collected from California, USA - Siratro red BW | ecosystem: Host-associated > Plants > Roots > Nodule | place: USA: California | collected...
ACTAGTGAGAGAGGGCAGAGTGGAAATTGTAAAAGTTGGACAGGTGTAACCTGTGTGAAAGGAACAAGTGGTTCCTTTGTGAGGATTGTACTTTGTGGTGAATATCAATAAAGAGGTTATTCAGAACTTGATTGTTTTTCTTGTTTGTTTCCTTTCAAACGGTGAGTGAGTGGAGTGTTCCAAACGATGTTGAGGTGCTAGTGGAGTGTACCAAGCGGTGTAGCAGTGCTAGTGGAGTGCAGAGGTGATAGTGGGGGGTAGTTGAGGACTGTTTAGATTTAAAGGAACGTAACAACAACAGTGGTCACTTTCGTAGAAATAATTGTGACCATAATCCAACTTTTCAAACATAAAATCAAATTTAGATTAATATCATTTTCAACGCAAAGAAGATGTTTGGCACATCAACCAGCTGCCCAAAATTAGATGTTAATACTACAAATCACTTGTCCAAATCAGGAAAAATGTTTCTCTAAAATGAAGTGAACTAAATCTATAACCCAAATTGAATCATAAATACAAGCAACAGAAAATTTCAATCAACAAACACAAGTACAATGCATATACCATGTTATCTCAATTACTAAATATTATATTTTGAATTGGAAAAGCAGTAATCAAAGAAATTTTTTTTAAGAATCAATTCTCCTATCAAGAGATGAGTGTCATGCATATATTCTGCACGAAGAAATGTTGAACATATTCTGCCTTCAGGAACTCTAAATCATATTCTTAAGTTTCATTAAAAATGTTTGTACTTACCCCGGAACAAGCCCAGGTTCATCCGAATCTATTAGGGCTCAACCCACTGTCAATCAGAACCAAATAACACTTATCCTAATTGATCCTGGTTGATCTCAATCAGTTACATAATAGTAATTCGTGATCTACCTCAATATCATTATGACAAAATATCATATCAGTATTAGGAAAATATATGGTCTTTAATACCAATGTCCTATAAATATGATCTAGGTCTACAGGAAGTGACATCTCTCTCTCCCATTCTTACTCTATTACCTTACTTTTTTTCATACACACCTCTTATACTCTTATTGACTTAAGCGTCGGAGAGTCTTCTGCAGGTGGACCCCCTTTCGGTTCAGCCACTGGAGGAACGGAGGAGACCGACATCTGCTAGGAAGACAACTCACACTCGGGTCAGGTAAGAACATTTGGCGCCCACCGTGGGGCCCTGGTAAAATTAACCCCAAGACCACTCTTGTGTTTTCTTTTCTCTACAATGGACCCCGCCGTGATAGAAACCCGCCAAGGGATCGTCCACAAAGCGTGGAGGCCGTAAAGGCCGACCTGAAGGAAAGCGAGGCCAAGGTGCAAAATGTGTTACAGGCCGCCCTCCAAGAGAATGAGACTAAGGTGCAGAACACCCTACAGACAGGATCGATGCCCGAATTCGAAACTAGCAGAGGCATCACGATGAGGACATGCGTGCCCTCTACGACCGCATGACCACCATTCGGAGGGGAAGGGAGCGATTGTCTCGAAGCCCTCGCGCAAACCTCTCCACGCAGTGGAACGGAGAGATGTCGACAACAAGTTTTGAGGAATCGTCGGGGAGCAGGGTACCAACTAGGAGCCGGGCGACGGAGCCTGCTCGTTCGTCACGAACGGAGCGGACACGAAATTCCAGCAGACATCAGTTATGAAATTACCACAACACCCCTTTCGATGAAATTCCTCCTCCACCACTGGGGGAAGAATTGAAAGAGCATATCAGCGGCATCCACCCCTTCACCCCTGAGGTAATGATGGCTCAGCTCCCATCGAGATGGCAGTGGCCGCACATGGATACCTACGACAGGACCTCTGACCCCGGAACCCATGTTGTTAAGTCTTACATCACACAGACGAATCTCTTCTTAGCAGACGAACGAGTCAACTGCCGACTATTCCTTACGACGCCAAGAGGACCCTCGTTAGACTGATATTACTCTTTACCCACTAATTCAATTAGCTCTTTTGAGATGCTTTGTGCCAAGTTCACTACCAGGTTTGCCGACAGCAAGTCGGCATCAACCTCGTCGACCTCACTCCAAAATGTGGTTCAAGGGGATAACAAGAGCCTCCGCCACTATATGACTCGATTCACTAAGGCAACGTTGTCAATCTCCGATTTACACCCAGCAGTAACCCGACACACGCTGCTAGTGGGGATGAAGCCTGGCCCTTTCCTGGAATCGCTCTATGCCAACCCGCCACCCAACATGGACAGCCTGAGGACCAGGGCAGCCAGATATATGAGCATAGAGGAGAACACCGAGGCTAGGAAGTGACGACCTCAGCCAACAGGAGAGGGCCAACGATTCTAGAAGCGTGCCAGGCCGGGATGCTTCGACCGGTATACCCCTTGAATACGACACAAGAAGCAGTATTACAGGAAGCTTGCTCTTTAGAGCTTATCCGCCTTCCTCGCCTAGGGAAATCTCAACCTGGGGCCGACCCCGCATTCCAATGCAGCTACAACTAGAATATCAGGCACGGCACCGAGGAATGCACAAAAGTCAGGGACCTCATCGAAGAACTCATACTGGCTCCTTAGCCCGTTTTGTTCAAAGAGGGCACACACACCGAGAGGGATCTAGAGACTTTGGACCCCGTGGAGGAAGAGGCAGAGCATGCAGTCGCGGTAGGGGACGAGGGCGTTTTGGACCTGAGGAGGAAAGGATTAGAGAACCGAGAACTGAAGACAGAGAAGCACGCCAGGATCCCAATATGGTGACAGGGTCCGTCAACATAATAGAGATCTAGTTTGAATCTGTGGGGATCCCTCACCCCTATCCAAGCACAATTGAAGGAATAAGTATCTTTCCTCTCATTCAATTTGGCACAGTCGGCACGATTGCAGGCGATTTCGCGGGAGGAGGCTCGTCTAACTCTTCCAGGAGTTACACTATAAAAGCATCAACTCGGTTAGTTATCTACCACCCTGTTCGCAACCCACCATCACTTTCTCGGATTTGGATTTCTAAATCAGAGATCCGAATCAGGATGATCCAATGGTGATAACGACGACAATAGCCAATTGGAAAGTACATAAGATCCTGATTGACCAGGGCAGTTCGGCAGACGTGCTCTACTGGTTGACTTTCCTGAAACTCGATGTACCCGAGTCCGCCATCCAGGCATACTCCAAACCTTTACTCAGTTTTGCAGGACAAAAGGTGCTCTCACGGGGGTTCATCGATCTACTAACAACTTTTGGGATAGGACAATCCTACAGGACATTGACAGTCCGCTACATTCTGGTAGATGCAGACACAACTTACAACGTGTTGATCGGGCGGAGAACCCTTAACCAGCTCGGGGCAATCGTCTCCACTCCCCACATGGCCATGAAATACCCCGCGTCAAATGGAATGATAATTAAAGTAAAAGCTGACCCAAAGGAAACCCGACAATGTTACATGCAGAGTCTAAAGGTTACTCCTTACACCTTAAGGACCGCAGTAGAAGAGCAAGCGGCCCAGGTCGAGTCAGCCGCAGAACAATCCTTGGCAACCGCAACTGAGTGCAATAATGTTGAGCTAAGAACAAGGCCTGAGTTGACAAAGGAGGATAGAGGACACAGAGAGATCGATCTAGACCCGAGAGCCGAGTTTGAAGATGGCCGACCCACTTTTCACGAGCCCTTGACGACAGTCGCACTCGGTACGGACCCCCTTGGGACCACACGGGTGGGTCTTACCTCAAGCCAGGAGATCAGGGCAGAGATAGAGCGGGTGCTGGCGACCAACGCTGATATCTTCACTTGGAGCCCTGCAGACATGCCAGGGATCGACTCAGATTTCATATGCCATAAATTAGCACTCCTACCACAGGCAAAGCCGATTGCACAACGGAAAAGAAAGTTAGGAGAAGAGCGGCGCGCCGTGGTAGAGTAGGAAGTGTCCTAACTTGTCAGGGTGAGATTCATCAGAGAAGTCATCTACACCACCTGGCTCACCAACGTATTAATGGTGAAAAAGTCCAGCGGCAAATGACCGATGTGTGTAGACTACATAGATTTAAACAAGGCCTGCCCTAAGGACACATATCCCCTACCCAGCATTGCTCGACTGGATGATGGGACGTTGAGGCACGAGATGTTGAGTTTCCTTGATGCTTACTCGAGGTACAACCAGATACGAATGTATCCTCCGGACGAGGATATGACAACATTTATGACAAAACGATCTAATTATTGCTACCAAGTAATGTCATTCGGGCTCAAAAATGCAGGGCGACCTACCAGCGACCGATGACAAAATCTTCCATGACCTGCTGGGTAAGATCATGGATGTATACATTGACAACATGGTGGTCAAGTCCCAGAAGGCCGAGCGCCATCCAGCTGACCTAGAAGCAGTCCTTGCGAGGGTCAGAAAGCACGACCTGAGACTCAATCCAGAAAAGTGCGTTTTTTGGAGTTGGCGTTTCTCGGCTTTATGATCACACAAAGGGGATTGAGGCCAACCTCGACAAATGCCAAGCCATCCTAGGCATGTGGAGCCCGACCTGCTTGAAGGAAGTGCAACAACTGAAGCGTTGTCCAGATTTCTGCCAAAACTGGCTGAGAAGGTAAAACCGTTCTTCAAATTGCTCAAAGGAGCCAAGACTTTTGAATGGAATGCAACATGTGAAAGCGTGCTCCAGCAGATTAAAAAGGACCTGTCGGCCTTGCCAATTCTAGTGAGCCCCCCGTTGCAGACTCCACTGCTTGTATACCTAGCTGTGACACAGATAGCCATCAGTTCGGTCCTAGTATACGAAAATGGCAAGAAGCAGAATCCCGTCTACTTCACAAGTTGGACTTTGCGACCAGCCGAGGAGTGGTATCAGATGGTAGAAAAGCTGGTACTCACCCTAGTCTTCTCGGTCAGAAGATTACGACACTACTTCCGCAGCCATCAGTTGATTGTAAAAACCGACTATCCCATCAAGTAGATCTTGTAGAGACCCGAATTGGCTGGCAGAATGATAACATGGGCTATCGAGCTCTTGGAATTCGGCCTGTGTTATGAGTCTAGAGGCCCGATGAAAGCCCGGTTTCTCACGGATTTCCTCACTGAACTACCACCAGTTACCGAGGAAAAAACGTTTTGGCTATTGAGCGTCGACGACTCCTCCAATAAGAAAGGCAACGGGGCTGGAATCATCTTGGAAGGACCAAGAGAAGTAGCGGTAGAGCAATCTATCTGAATCGGATTCGACACTTCCAATAACCAAGCCGAATACGAGGCCTTCATAACAGGACTTAGACTAACAAGAGACTTGGGCGTAAGGAATCTCATGTGCCAAACTGATTCCCGGCTTGTGGTGGGACAAATGAATGACAAGTACCAGGCCCGTGAGCCCCTGCTCCAAAGATACTATCACATAGCCCGAAATTTGGCCCTCCATTTCGATGAGGCTAACATTGTCCACGTATCCCGAGCTGAAAACAACCGAGCAGACGTCTTGCCCAAACTCGCGAGTACCAAGAAGGCGGGACAACACAGAACACTGATGCAAAAAGTGCTTCACACGCCCAGTTGGAACCATGAAGACCTCTTTGAAATCCAGACCGAATGGTATAGCTGGATGACCCCTATCTTGAACTTTTTGGTTCACGATACGCTTCCCGAGAACGACGCGAAAGCAAAAAGAGTGAGAAGGCGACCTCTTATACAGTGGTCAACGATGAACTATTCAAGAGAGGGTTCTCTGTCCCTCTGTGTAATGTTTGGATCCCATACAAGCTGACTATGTATTGGCCAAATTACAGAGAGGGATATGCGGCATGCACTAGAGAACGAGGTCAATGGTGGTTCGAGTACTGAGGGCAGGCTACTACTGGCCAACAATAAAAAAAGATGCCCAGATTTACACCAAAAAGTGCCTAGAATGTCAGAAATTCGGGTAGTCTTCAATGCGCCCCCAGAAGAGCTCCATTAGACCTGCACACCATGGCCCTTTAGCTGATGGCGAGTGGATATTTTAGGGCCATTTCCGTTGGCAAAAGGATAGGTCAAGTTTCTCATAGTTGCTGTCGACTATTTCACCTGGTAACAAGCGTAGAACACCCTCAGACAAACGGACAGGCGGAAGGCGCCATCAAAGTCATACTGGGAGAACTGAAGAAGAGACTTGGCCAACTCAAGGGACTATAGGCCGAACAGATTCCAAGCGTCCTATGGGACTATCACTGCACACCTAAATCTTCGACCAAGGAGACCACTTATCGACTAACATATGGGACCGATGCAATGATCCCCGTCAAACTCGGTGAAACTTCGTGAAGGTGAGTGAACTTCGATGAGCAAAGTAATAACAACCTTTGAGCTGACTTAGACATGGTGTAAGGAGTATGCGAAGAGGCTAGAATCCGAGTAGAAGCCGCTAAGCTCAGGGCGGTCAGAAGATACAATACCTGGGTACGCGAAAGAGCCTTCCAAAAAGAGGATTTGGTATGACGAAAATTCAGAGAGGCCCATCGAGAGCAACAAGAAGGCAAACTTGCAGCATATTAGGATGGCCCCTACCGGGTGATAGACGCCTTCAAACTTGAAGAGTTAAGTGGCAAACTTGTGCCCAGAACATGGAACGTCACTCATTTGAAAATGTATTACAGTTAAACCGATATATGGTACTTTTTCCTTAACTTGGATTTTTTCCTTAAGGAGGGTTTTAACAAGCAAGGTTTTAACGAGACCCATAAACGGACTCGATAAAATTCAATCTACGAAATTGAGCAGTGGTTGTTAAGTAATTTACATTCTTTTAACATGCCTGAATTTATACAAAGACAACCCCGAAAAACGTCTTAATGTCATGCCCAACACGGGCTTGATGAGCGAATTAACATGGAATCAGGGTAACAAGTAATAATCGTACCCTGATTCAATAAACGCGCTTAAGCAACAAGTCGGGTTAACGAGTAAGAACCGTACCCTAAAAGCCAAGTTAAAAACACTTAAGCAATGAATCTGGTTAACGAGTAAGAACCGTACCCTAAAAGCTAAGCTGAAAACACTTAAGCAATGAGTCAGGTTAACGAGTAAGAACCGTACCCTAAAAGCTAAGTTAAAAATGTTTAAGCAACAAATCGGGTTAACGAGTAAGAACCGTACCCTAAAAGCTAAGCTAAAGACGCTTAAGCAACGAGTCGGGTTAACGAGTATGAATCGTACCCTAAAAAGCCAAGCTAAAGCGAGAATCGAGACGAGAAGTTGAAAACTACGCAAAGATATATATTAAAAACGGAGTTAAGTTCAAAATATTTAAGTCAGGTTACATTCGTTCAAAACAGAACAAGTTTAAAGTCCCCATCATGGGGCCGAATCATCGCCTGGCTGCTCGTCATCCTTATCTATGTCAAAGTCGGAAGGATCAATCTCGGGAGCTAAGCAGAAGGGCTTGCTTCATCGCCTTGAAGAACCCGTCCTCCTAGATACCTCAATATCATTATGATGAAATATCATATCATTATTAGGAACATATATGGTCTTTAATACCAAGACCCTATAAATATGATCTAGGTCTACAGGAATGGTATCTCTCTCTCCCATTCTTACCCTACTACCTTACTCTTTTTCATACAAACCTCTTATACTCTTATTGACTTGAGCGTCGGAGAGTCTTCTGCAGGTGGACCCTCTCTCAGTTCAGCCACTGGAGAAACGGAGGAGACCGCCATCCGCTAGGAAGACGACTCACACTTGGGTCAGGTAAGAACAATGTTCATAACAAAAAGGCACTAAAATAACTACTTCACACAAATTAATAGAAGTTAAGCCTACTTTTGAAATAAGTAAGCTCCATCCCATATATTCACCGATCTTCAATTTTCACCACACAACTAAGAGAGAACAAATTATATGTGCCCAAAGATAAAGAGAAAAACAAATATATTTACCAATTAGTAAAATAAAAGTATGTTACTCTTTTAAAGTACCCACATTCTAAGCATGGGAAAAAAAATGACTGTACCATACTCAGAAGAGTACCGAACTATGGAAGAATCGAAGAAGTATGACTATGTTTGCTTTTGTTTGTCATTTTATAAATCTTGAACTCTTATATGATTCTGTAAATAGAAGTTAAAACACACCATCTTAAGGGTACAACTTAAAAGACATAAAGATGTGATTGTGATGAAATACAAAGATAACCCATATTCTTAAGAAACCTAAGACAAGTTCCAGTATCTGCACAGTTCTAGCTATTGACTATTCTTAACTGGATAAGATGCTACCATTGCAATTACGCATCTCCCTAATCTGCTCTCCCTAATATTTCTTTCTAATCGCATGTATCCAATCTCCCCCAATAAGGACCGCACGAATTTTTCACTATCCAATAATCTTGACCATTTTCGGTCGCATATCCTACAATTAAAACAACATGATTTATTCTCGCTCCACAACTTCCAAAAAAGATACCCTGACAAAAGATGAAATATACTAATTAAAAAATTAAGTCAAAGTTTGTAACAAACATATGAAAAAAAATAAACTACATATTTTCGAAACTTACAGATCTACTTGCTTCAACATATGAGCATACAGGCTGATTTATAACAACCTTTTTTAGTGTCAACTCGTTGTAGGGATTAACATATTCAAATGTATCGATACTAATAAGCTCACCATATTTCTGCAGCTGAACATTAACAAAATAACTAAACAAAACAAATAAACATGAGAATTTGGTTAGTAACTATGTTTTAAAAGCATTTATTTTCATAAAAAACAGAACCAAGATACTAACCCCTGTATATATACCACGACTATCACCCGTGTAAGGGGAAGGGTAATCCTTCTCGCCATAAATGCCTCCTTGTCTGATTATGACGTTAAATGCGTGCTCCGCAAATCCTCCTGTGCATCCATTATACATAATAGGATCCAACAAATATTGTTCTGACAAAGAAATCAACTCACTAGTAACTATTTTGTTTAATCCTTCTATAACACCAGTGGCTGAGAATGCCAAGCAACACCCTACATCCAAAATGTTAAAAGGCTTACATACCTTGAAACATAAAAACATGGTGGAAGGCTTGCCACAAATTGTAGCTCCAAACACGACTTGCGAGGCATGTATGAAAGGAAAGCAACATCAGATTCCGTTTCCAATAAAAAACAAGTGGAGAGCAACTGAAAAATTGGGTCTTGTTCATGCACATCTGTGTGGTCCTATTACACCAGCTTCAAGTAGCCAGAAAAGGTATTTTTTGTGTTTTGTAGATGATTTTTCTAGAAAGGCATGGACTTATTTTCTCTTAACATTTTATCACTTTAAATGTTTCAAAACACTGGTGGAAAAAGAAGTCGGAATGTCTATAAATGCTTAAGAACAGATAAAGGAGGAGAATTCAACTCTGTAGAGTTCAATAATTTTTGCAAGTAACATGGAGTGAAGAGACAATTGACCGCAACCTATATACCACAACAAAATGGAGTGGCCGAACGCAAAAATTGCACTGTGATGAACTTTGTAAGAGCTATGCTGACAGAGAAGAAAGTACCTAAGATTTTCTCGCCTGAAGCAGTCAGGTGGACGATTTACGTTTTGAATCGATCACCTACCCTTGAGTAAAAGATATGACACCAGAAGAGGCTTGGAGCGGAGAGAAACCGTCAATTGATTATTTTAGAGTGTTTGGATGTGTGGGATATATTCATATTCCTGATGCTAAGAGGAACAAACTTGAAGATAAAAGTGTGAGCTGTGTTTTATTTGGAGTTAGTAGTGAATCCAAAGGGTATAGGATGTTTGATCCGGTTGAGAAAAAACTTATAGTAAGCCGTGATGTAGTTTTCAAAGAAGATCGTGAATGGGATTGGAAAATATTGATTGTGAAACAGAGTTGGTCTAGAGGGAAAATATTGAAAATAATGGGAACACAGATGAAGAAGGAGAAATCACAGAGGAACCGATTGAATCAGTTGAACCAGCTACTGAAGTTAATTGTCCAGTAGTTACTGCACCAGATTTGGCAATAAGGGAGGCAGAAATCGACATCCACCTGCATGGTCAGCCGATTATGTTTTCGATGAAGGATTGTCTGAAGAGGATGAAACAAACATGACATTTTTTATGATTTCAGATCCTGTGAACTTTGAGGAAGCTGTCAAAAGCCCAAAATGGAGATTGGTCATGGATGAAGAAATCAAATCCATTGAAAAAAATCAAACATGACACTTGGTGGTTCTACCTGCTGGTGCAAAGAAAATAGGGGTAAAGTGGATTTATAAAACCAAGCTAAATGAGCTTGGAGAAGTTGACAAACACAAGGCGAGATTGGTGGTAAAAGGTTACACACAAGAGCATGAAATTGATTATATAAAAGTGTTTGCACCTGTGGCCAAAATGGATATTGTGAGGATGATCATTGCTTTCGCGGCTCAAAAAGGCTGGAAACTCTATCAGTTGGATGTCAAATCGGCTTTTTACATGTTGAATTAAAGAAAGATGTTTTCGTAGAACAACCAAAAGGCTATGAGAAAAAGGAAAGTGAGCAGATGGTGTACAAATTTCAAAAGGCTCTCTACGGATTAAAACAGGCACCTAGGGCTTGGTTTAGTTGAATAGAGTCTTATTTCATCAAAGAGGGATTCAAAAGTAGTTCCAATGAGCAGACACTCTTTATCAAGAAGAAGGGAGGACAAAAGATTGACAAAGATGAAAATGGCACAAAGGTGGATGCAACCTTGTACAAGCAGATAGTGGGAAGTCTAATGTATCTCACAGCTACTCGTCTTGATTTCATGTTTGTTGTAAGTCTGATTAGTCGTTTCATGGCATGTCTTACACAACAACATTTTACAGCAGCAAAAAGGGTCTTAAGGTACTTAAAAGGTACTGTGAACTATGGTGTATTCTATAAAAGGGGAGGAGTTAGTGATTTGATTGGATTTACTGATAGTGACTATGTCGGTGACATGGAAGATAGCAAGAGTACTTCAGGCTATGTATTCATGATAAGTGGAGGAGTAGTAGCTTGGTCTTCTCGAAAGCAACCTATAGTCACCTTATCGACTATAGAAGCTGAGTTTGTTGTCGCTGCTGCATGTGCATGCCAAGCTATTTGGATGAGGAGGATACTCGAAGAGATTGGTCATTCACAAACAGAAGGAACAAAGCTCATGTGTAATAATGCTTCAACCATCAAGCTCTTCAAAAATCCAGTTCTACATGGTCGTTCCAAGCACATAAGGGTAAGATTTCATTTTCTTAGGGATCTTACTAAAGAAGGAGCTGCTAATTTACTATTTTGCGGTACTCGAGACCAACTTGCTGATTTGATGACAAAGCCTCTCAAATTGGAACCATTTTAGAAACTACGTGAAGAACTTGGTGTGCATAATGTGTTTGACTTGAACTAATTCTTGATTAAGAAGAATAAGTTCAAGGGAGGGATTGTTAGAATAATTTGATTTAGTTAAGGATCGTTTAATAAAGTCCTATTTCCATTGAACTTGTTAGAGTGTTTTAGCTGTTAATTTTATCTTAACCACTTAGTGTTATTTGTGGTTTGTTTCCTTTCTTTTAGTTATTTTGTAAGGCTTTAAAAGGCTAAGTTCAGTTTCAATAAAGTATCACTTAAAACTCCAATTGTTTACGTTTCTAGTTTAAGCTATTCTACTGTGAAGCTTTGCACAATGGTGGCAGACAAAGAAAGATATATTCTAGATACATACACCTAATACAGCTTCATCAAAACTCTACAATACAAATAACAAGACAAATCATTTTATACTTAAGCATTGAGATTGGCACGGTTCTCTTGCATTGTTCTTACCGCATTCTCCTTGATATTTGACAGGGGTAACAACACCCTCCGTCCTCCAATCCACGTGATCGGGTAAATTGTCTCCGCATACATGGCGTGTATCGGTTGCTGATCCTTCTCAAGTTCTTCTCATTGCTCAGGATCCTTCTCAAGTTCTTGTCGTTGGGTTTGGACCAAGAACTGAGGCAGAAGAGAGAGGAGGAATGGCGGTGCGTAGAGGCAAAGGAGAGGGTGAATGCGAAGTAGTTCGGAGAGAAAAAGGAAAGCGTGGCCATTAGAAAGTCTGAGAGTAGAGGTTTAAGGCGTACATTGAAATTGCTAAGAAGAGTTGGGAAAAGAAATATAAGCAAGAAAGGGGTCTGGGGAAAAAAATGTAAGCAATAACGGAATTTTTCCAAAGGTTAAAGAGGGAACTCCAGGCTCGGCTCTGCTCTGGAAGCAGCAAATGTGCATTCTCTTTTAGAAAGTTAATCTCTGATGGATGAGGAATTAATGTTCTCTTTAAATCAAGTTTAACTTTATTGATTAGGTTAATAATCCAAATAAAGCATCCAATTTCAAATTTTGTTGGAAATAATACTTTATTAAGAATGGACAAAATTTATAAATATTTATATTCTATACTTGACAATTTTATCTTTTAGTCTTTTATGAGCATTTTTTTATGTTTAATGTTCGTATCTCCGTTCTATCATTAGATACCCAAATTAATATTAATAGACTTCAAGGTCCAGCCCAAGAAAAATGCATCAAAAATCAACAAACCAGAGGAGGAATACACTTAATTGTGGCATTGCACATGCACTGTTACAAGGCTATTTCATTTTATCCTTTTCTCTAAAAGTTTGTTAGCTTTTCTTTTACGCACATAGTTTGCCACCTCACTACTGTCCTATGTAATTATATATAGTGTTGTTACTACATTAATAAAATCAAGAGAGAATATTTCTTTTCTCCTTCAGCAAATCTACTCTCAATTTCTTCATGGTATCATGAGCTCCAGGTTCTCGTAAAATGGCTAGAGGAAACACTAGCTCTTCTGCTGGTTCTGGTACAACAAAATCGTTCCAGCTACTCAATGACAATCAAAATCCAGATCCCTCTCAAAACCCATCATCCCCATATTACATACATCCTAGCGAAAATCCATCCAACATCATGGTTTCATCACTTCTTGTTGGCCCCAACTATCATAGCTGGGCACGATCCATGAAACGGGCTATGATAGCTAAGAACAAGTTTGGTTTTCTCTCCGGCACTATTCTGATGCCAGATCTTCATCATCCCTTGTATCCTCTTTGGAAATGGTACCACAACTTCATCCATTCATGGCTGATGCACTCAGTTTCCCCTCAAATTGCATGAAGCATGGATGCGATTGAAGTTGTTTCAGCGATATGGAACAACTTGCGGGAACGATTTTCACAGAGTGACTTGCTAAGGGTAGGGGAACTCCAACAGGACCTCTACTCCCTCAAGCAAGGCACTCTCTCTGTAAGTGATTTCTTTACAGAGCTCACAACCATTTGGGAAGAATTAGAAAATTACCGTCCAACTTTCCATTGCATTTGTATTGTGCGATGCTCTTGCGTTTCAAGTCGTAACGTTGTCGTTTATAAAAAGGAGGATTAGTTCCTTCGTTTCCTTTTGGGGTTGAATGAAGAATGTGCTGTTGTTCGTTCTCAAATTCTTTTGATGGATCCAATACCTTCACTCAACCGTGCATTCTCCATTATTTGCCAACAAGAACGCTAACACCGTACTGGTCATTTTGACGAAGTGGGTATCTCCACCAATGCTGTTTCAGCGCGCCGTCCTTCCCTTAGTAAAAGCAAGGGCTCAGGATCACATATGCCAGCTTTCTACAGAGGACTTGATACGTTCCAATACAGGGAACCTAATAAGATGTGTTCCCATTGCGGAAATCGGGATCACACCATTGAAATTTGTTTCAAAAAGCACGGATACCCACCGGGATGGGGCACCCGGAAATCAACCACCTCAATTCACAATCCCACTGACGACACCGATGCAGAAGGCGTCATTCCTGTTGCTCCACAATCCTTCCAGACGCCCGTGCAAAGTTTTTCTCCAGAGCAGATTCAACAACTCCTGACCTTGCTTCAACATTCAAACACCACACCCATGACCTCTCTTTCTCCTATCGTCGAAGCTTCTGCTTCCCAATCCCAGGTTTTAGAATTTTCTAACACTTCCACGTCAGGTATCAATCTCTCTCAAAATCTTGGTATTGTTCCCTAGATAATAGATTCAGGAGCTTCAGACCACATTTGCATTTCTCTAGCCCAATTCTCATCCTACCATCATATTAAGCCCATTAAAATTAAAATTCCAAATGGAACATTTGTCACAGCCCAAATCAGGGCCACAATCCAATTCTCTCCTAGTTTTCTCTTGTTTAATGTATTATTTGTTCCACAATTCACACACAATCTTCTCTCTGTCTCTCAACTCACCCATTCATTAAATTGTTCACTTACTTTCTCTCCTAATTTTTGTGTCATGTAGGATACCCGGTCGAAGAAGATGATTGAACTCATTTGGCATTATAGACTTGGACATTTATCTCCTCAACGTTTACAGCTTCTTCACAAACAATTTCCTTACATTAATTGTCCCAATTTTGATATTTGTGACATTTGTCAATTTGCTAAACAGAAACGCTTGTCATTTTCTCCCAGTATTCACAATGTTACTCACATTTTTTATTTAATACATTTTGACATTTGGGGACCTTTCAACATTACATCTATTCACGGGCACAAATACTTTCTTACTGTTCTTGATGATTACTCCCGCTTCACATGGATTTTTTTTTGTTAAAAACTAAGAGTGAAGTAGGATAATGTGAGTGATTTCGTTACTTATGCTAAAATCCATTTTAATTCTTCTGTTAAAAAATATTCGAAGTGACAATGACCCTGAATTTAAACTTGATCAATTTTACTCTCAACACGGCATTTTGCACCAAACTAGTTGTCGTGAAACTACCCAACAAAATGGTCGTGTTGAACGCAAACACCAACACATTTTAAATGTTGTCCGTGCTTTGCTTTTTCAATCCAATATTCCAAAAAAATTTTGGTCATATGTCGTTACTCATGCTATTTTTCTCATTAATAGAATTCCCACTCCCCTCTTTCGTGGACTTTCCCCATTTGAAAAACTGCATAACAAGGCTCCAGATTATCACATTTTAAAACCTTTTGGTTGCCTCTGTTATGTATCTACTCTTACTCACCAACGACATAAATTTGATGCAAGAGTTCATGCTAGTGTGTTTTTGGGTTTTAAAATTGGTATGAAATGACATATTTTTTATGATCTCACAACTAGGGAAATAAATGTCACACGTAATGCCATTTTTTTAGAACTGACATTCCCTTACCAATCCCAGCCCCAAATTAACCCATCTGTTAGTCCACTAGGCCCAATCTATGAAGACCCACTACTTTCCATTTCCCCTTCTTCCCTTCTATTTCACTAGAACCTTCTCCTGGACCTTTCATCTCACGACCCAATTCACTCTCCTTTAATCCCAATTCTTCTTCCCCTTCCACAGAACCATGTGCCCCAAATTTGTCCCCTGCTCCTCCCTCCTCCGACACCACTAACCGCTTTCCCCCACCTCGTCGCTCTTCTCGTTTGAAAACTGCTCCTTCTCACCTTCGCGACTTCCTTTGCTACAATGTCACTATTTCGTCAAACTCACCTTTCCTCTCTTCCACCCCATATCCTCTGTCACGGTACATTTCTTACTTGTCTCTCTCTACTCCCCATCGCACTCTTGTTATAGCTTTGTCAACAGAAACAAAACCCTCCACCTTTGCCCAAGCCTCTCGGTTTGAATGTTGGCACAATGCTATGAGTAATGAACTTGCTGCTCTTAAGGAAAACAAAACATGGACTCTAGAGGATTTACCACCTAATGTCAAACCAATCGGCAATAAATGGGTTTTCAAGATTAAATGTCATGCTAATGGGTCGGTCGAGCGTTACAAAGCTCGGCTTGTAGCGAAAGGTTACACTCAAACAAAAGGGTTGGATTATTTTGATACATTTTCGCCAGTAGCCAAAATACTTTGCGTCTTCTTCTTGCTTTGGCTTCCATGAACAACTGGTTCTTACACCAACTTGACGTTAACAATGTCTTTTTGCATGGTGATTTAGATGAAAATGTGTATATGCAAGTGTCCATGGGTGTCGTTCCTTCCAAACTTAACCAAGTATGTCGTCTTCTCAAATCTTTATATGGTCTTAAACAGGTGTCACGACAATGGTATGGAAACTTTCCTCCTTCTTGGTTTCTTGTGGTTATTCTCATACTTTAAGTGATCATTCGTTATTAATCAAATTTGTAGGTTCTCATTTCACTGCCTTACTCATCTACTTGATGACATACTTCTCGTTGGTAATCACATGGAAGAATTTGAGTTTATCAAGACCCAACTTCATCTGCAATTCAAAATTAAAATTTTGGGCACTCTCAAATATTTCCTCAGTATTGAAATTGCCCACTCCTGTGATGGTATTTTCCTTTCCTAACTAAGTTATTACATTCACCTTCTTGACGATGCTGGACTCTTAGGATGCAAACCAGCTTCCACTCCTTTCGCTTCCAAGACTCATCTTCACATTGATTCCTCTTATCCTTATGAGGATCCACCAGGTTATCGTCACCTTGTTGGTCGCTTGTTATATCTCACCATGACTTGTCTAGACATTTGTTTTGCCACGCAACAACTTAGTCAATTTATGGCGGCCTCCACCGTCTTCCACCATCAAGCAGCAATCTGCTTACTTCGTTATTTAAAGGGTAGTCCCGGTCGTGGCCTCCTTTATCCCCGCATTTCTGATATGCATCTTAGTGGCTTCAGCGATGCTGATTGGGCTACTTGTCTAGATACACTTCGCTCTATAACTGGCTATTGTTTCTTTTGGGGATCTTCCCTCATTCGTTGGCATACCAAGAAGCAAATTACGATATCTCACTCTTCCTCTAAAGCTGAATATCGTGCCCTCGCTGCTACCACTTGTGAACTACAATGACTTTAATATCTTCTCCGCGATCTTCATGTTACCACTGACCGAACCCCTGCATTATATTGTGATAATAGGAGTGCTTTATGTTTAGCTGCCAATCCGGTTCATCATGAGCGCACTAAGCACTTGGATATCGATTGTCACATTGTTCGTGAGAAATTTCTCAATGGCACTATGAAGCTTTTTTCCATTGCTTCTACTCTTCAGCTTGCAGATATGTTCCCTAAAGCTCTCTCTTGGGACTCTCTTTCTATGTTCCTATCCAAGTTTGGGATGATTGATATTCATCACCCTCCAGTTTGTGGAGGGCTAACATACTTCAAGGTCCAGCCCAAGAAAAATGCATCAAAAATCAACAAACTAGAGGAGGAATACACTTAATTGTGGCACTGCACATACACTACCCTTTCTACACGATTCTGTTACAAGGATGTTTCATTTTGTCCTTTTCTCTAAAAGTTTTTTAGCTTTTCTTTTATGCATAGTTTGCCACCTCACTATTGCCTTATGTAATTATATATAGTGTTGTTACTACATTAATAAAATCAAGACAGAATATTTCTTTTCTCCTTCAGCAAATCTACTCTCAATTTCTTCAAATATATATTGTTTTTACCTTATCTCATATTGAATACTATTAAGATAAGACATGTGTAATTAGACATATATTGAGTTGATTTCACAATGTAATTAATGTTATTTATACCTTTTACATGCTATATTTGGATTTAGTGACTATTTTATATCTTGTGTGGTTTAAATGTATCATTTTTTTACAGTTGTAATAGTTGAAAGAACATCAGATATGTAATTACATATTTTACTAGTTCGTTTTGTCACCGTAGGATTTGCACAATTTATATAATTTTAATAAACGTCTTATAAGTGTAAAATATCTGTGATTAGTTTCTGGTAAGAAATTTATAATGTATTTTGATAAAATCTTTCTTCCCAACCAAATTAACATTTTACATTTATTTTTTTATAAGATAGAAAACTACGTAATTACAATTTTACATGCCATTGCAATAAATCCTAATAAAAAAATGAAAAAGAGGCCTTGTTTTCAACTTTTCAAAGACAGAATAAACTGTTTGATTGGTAACCTTAAGACAACGCGGAAAGGGTTCATTGAAGTTGGTTAAAAAATATTTTTAAATACATAACCCTAAATTTTGGCAAAATATTTAGAGTTATTCTAAACTCTTTTTTACTTTTTCTTTAAGATTTAAATTTCAGGATTTTTTTTTTTTCATAAATAGATTACATTCATCAGGGTATAATAATTAATAGAACTAAATAAATCAATCCTAATCTTCATTTGGATAAATTTTTTTATTTTTTTTATAATTGATTTTATTTTCTTTAATTGATGAGAGTTTTATATATCATTTATTACAATGACATATCTATGATACTAATTTGAACTAGTAAAAATATTGGTAGTATAGGTTAAGTTTTAAAAGTTTTATCATCTCACTTTGAAAGTTTGAGGAAACTCCAATTGTTATTCTTATAAGATTTACTATTTTGAAGTAGGGGAGTTTATTAATTATTTTTATCAATTTATGTTTATTTCAACTGTGATGAATGTTGTGGATTGGAGTTAGTATTTATTGGAGATTGAAATATTAGAATTGTTAGTGATATAATTCATTCGATGTATGCATGTGTTAATTTAATTGTGAGTTTCAATTAGTCAATTTTAGTTCAAGTTGGTCCATAATGAAGTTTGGGTGTATCAGAGTTTATCTTGATGATTTTTTCCATTTCATACAATATACAATGTTGTTGTTTTCTAGTTTTGTTTTGTTTAACCATTAAGTTATCACTTGAGTGATAATCATTATCTACGTTGAGTATTTTTATCCAAACGATAATAATCATTTTCATGCTATTGCATAAGAAAGAGAGATGTAGAAACAATTATGATTATATTATTAAGTGCATGAACCTATTAAGAACAAAAAAGAAGATATATATATATATATATATATATATATTAATTTCACTCATAGTCCGAAACATATAAATTAAGATATTTGGTAGTAAAAGAAATTGAGGTTCGATTATTAATATTGTGTTCTAATGAGTCAAGTATTAATATTTGATGAGACAAGTATTAGTCTCTTATAGAACACATTTAACATGAATATTTCAAAAGATATCGAGTATAATAAACTAGTGCGACGGTATAAGATATAATTGGAAAATTTTGTAGTCTTTAATTGTGAATTAAGTACAATTTATTTTTGTATTATTGGAATTGAGAATTTCCACACAATTATTAATATTCTCTAATTTGACTACGTTTAGGAATTAATTGATATATATGCACCCGTATGTGTGAAAGAACTTAATCTCATAGGCTTATTATTTCTCATTTTGTTTTTTTTGTTTTTTTCTCTTTTCTTCTTTTCCTTTTTAGTCTTAAATTTTTTTCTGTATTCTTCTCTCTTTACCTCTTTACAATCTCCATTTTTCTTCTCTTTTAATTTATGAAGTTATTTATCATCTTTTGATACGAATAGATTCTACTAGCTAGAGAGTAGTTGAGTAAATAATATTTACATATGATCAAAATTTAATTTAGAATAAGTTTTATTTTTACTTTAAAATATTTTTATTTTTTATTTTTTAACTCTATTTATGAGTGTTTTGAGATTTTATTGATTTTACCAATTAGTACATCTTTTTACCAGTGTTTTAATTTATTTGATGTGTTTCCTCAGGTTGAACTTGATGTGATTTCAACTCCTTTCTTTCTATTGTTTAGCAAATAAGCAACTTATATTTTGAATTATAAATCTTGACTTCTATGAAATTTTATAAAAATAATATACTTCATAACCAGTTTCAGTTCAACGGGTTGGTTTATTAATTTAATAATAAATTTTATGAAATTATTGATTCTTCATATTTTATTTTATGAATAAGAAGATATTCAACCAATTTCAACCAAAAAGATAATATTGATTTTAAACTTAATTTGTTTAATAAATCTTAATTTGTTCAACAAAATTTGCCTGGTCCCAACTCGAGACTATATATATATATATATATATTAACTTGTATGATATTTTATAAAAGTTTTAGTTGAAGGGATTGGCTGATTAAAATTGTAATTTAGAAAAATAATATATTAAGAATTAGGTACATTTAATAAAAAATAATTGATGTCTAATTATGAATATGAAAATTACGTATATTTTTAAATTTAAAATATGCTTTAATTATCATGTTATCTTTTAATATTTATAATATTTTATATAAACAAGAAAAGCAATATATAGTTACCATTTAGCTGATATTGGTTAAAAATCATACTTTATATGAATTATTGATAGCAACTATAAAATATATATCTTAAATTCAATGGTTTCATAAGATATATTTTTTTTAATAGCTCAAATTCTAGCCTTTTGTGAATAATGTTAAATCCTCCTTCAACTATTTGCTATTTGTATATAATATATATATATATATATAATTTAATGTTTTGAAAATATAAGAAGTAATCTATACAGGAATAAAAAGAAAGTATGTTGTAAGGAGATTTGAAATTGCCATTGAATTAAACAAACTTAAATTAATCTAACTTATTTAATGTATATAGATAAGACTACTTCAAAGGTGTGACATTAATAGCTAGTATTAAACCTTAACTATACAAATAATTTCATAACTTTTTATTGTAGAAATAGGTTGCTTTAAAAATATATATAAATAGGATTTACTTTTATCTCTACCTTCAATGATGATTTTTGTCGACTCTCACTGTCACAATTCATATGATTAAAGATAAGGTACGAAAACTTAATTAAAAAGATAAAGTTTTTCCAATATTTGTTTATAACACTCAAATTCAACTTTTTAACAAACAATAGTAATAGCAAATGTACTTGAAGGACATAATACTAAAATTTATTACTGGTTCAGAAAGTCCTGAAGAAATAATCAAATACAGAGATAAGCTGTCTCCTATAATAGGTCAACTTCAACATCAACCAATGAAAACACATTACAAAACAGTCAAAGGTACGAGCCTACAAATTCACACTTTTTCTTTGTGTTTTTTCTTCTTTCTTTCTTTATATATATTTTGACTGATTAAGAAGATTATTATATATAATAGAGCCTAAAACTGAAATAATGGATAAAGTAAATTTATCACCAGTAAGGTTTCGTGAAATCATAATTTTTTTAACATTTAACTCTCTCTCTATATGTAATGTTTTCCAAACACTTTAGAGTAAATTACACTGATTACTTTTTCAAACACTTAAGAATAAGTTGCGCTAACTACTTTCGAGATTTTTTTTATAAAATTACATATAATGAGGAGGTTTTATGAAGTGATATGATGTTCTTATAAACAATAAAGTAATAGGAAACATTTATGCAATTTCATAGACATTCAGATGATAATATAGAGAAAGGAGAAAAAAAAATATACATTTATAATTTAAAACACTGTGATGGAATTACAGAATCATTTATATACAATAAATATTTGTGAGAATTAAAAATGAAAAAAAGAATGAGTCTATAGTCTTAAAGCAGAGATGTGCCTTCACTGATTTATGGTCAGAACCGTCGTCTTGTACAATATACGATCTGTCCATGCTGGCACTCGTATCTGAGACAAATTATACATTACGTATAGATATAGATACGTATAGATTGATGGGTACGATGTATCAAAGGAATGAAGACACTTGTTCTACACTAACAAGTAAGACACTCACGTATATACGTAATCAACAAATTTAAACATCAAAAATCATATTTCTAAAATGGCACTCCAAAAGGGTGAACTTAATTAATTAGAATAACTACCTTATGTTTTACTAATAATTTCTTTTCTTTTCTTAATATTTACTTTGTTAACCGATTTGAAAAAAAAAATAATGATATATGTCCAAATCCAATATTAATTTTACAATTTTATAACCATTTACTTATTATTGGATGACTAAAGTATTATTGTTATTATATTATTTTAAAATAGTTGTGTATGAAAAAAAGAAGAGCTGTGAAAACATTATTTCTCTTGAAAAAAAAAAAATAGTCATAGTGACTCATTTGTTCTTCTCAATCATTTTTTTTTTACCTACAATATGATATTACTTAAACTGAATTTGATATTAATTTAAGTTAATATGAACATTTTAATGGTTAATTATAATTTTATTTTAGAAAAAAATTCACTTAAAAATTTGTTTAGCATTGTGATGAGAAATAAGGTGCTTCATTTCACCTCAAATTGAGTAGAAAACCGTAGTATCTTATTGGATGTTTTTTATATTTTTTTTTCTTATCATTAAAAAGCTCCAGCTTATTTTTATTATAATATACTAGACAAATAAAAAGTAATTTTAGTAATATTAAAGAAATCAAAATATTAATAATAATAATAATAATTTTAATATCAACAAAAAATAATTATAAAAGCATAATAATAATAATAATAATAATAATAATAATAATAGTAATAAACATATAAAAATACAATAAAAATATTTGAAATAAAAAAATAAAATAAGGGTAAATAAGTAATTTAATATAGATAATTAAATTTTCTTTTCATTCAAGCTTATATACATATATTTTCGCTTTCTATGTTTTCTTTTTTTCCATTTACTTTTAATCTATATTTGTTTTTTCTTTTTCCATCTCTCACCTCATTTTCTTACAACCAAACAAAAATTTAGAAAACACGACACACACTATCCAAATATATTTAAATAATAACTCTTTTATTCGATCAAGTATAAGACCCTAAACATTATTGTTCAGCATTGAATCCAAATCCTCCCGGAAATATCTCATGCACAACAAAAGCGTACATACACATACAGAGAAAATCTTTAAAATTTCCGTGTACTTCTCTTATTTGACTTTTGAAACTACGTAGCATGTAAGTTATAACATATATATGATTATATTGTTTCAATGAATCACATAAAATCTAGCCATGCATGGCGTATTAATGTGGATAATTGAAAAGTGTTGCATACCTTATGACTTGTATCATTGTTGCTACTTCCTTTGTTATACTTATAGGTTGGCTTGAAAGTCAATGTTCCTTGATATGCAAACACTGAAACAGCAAAATATGGAATTAATTTTTAAAATTTTTAAACTAAGTTGAAAACTTGTGTGAAGGATATTGGTGAACCAACCACACGAAGATCTTGCTCTATCAAACTGGAGGCATCCTTGAAATTTTAACAAATAAGGATTCAAAATAAAAGATAATAATGACTGTTACTTTTGGAACTAATGGTTACCTTAATATGGTCCACCAATCAGCAGTAGAAACTTGAAATAAGACTTTTGATGAGTAGATTGCAGAGTGCGACAAAATTATACACAACTTCATATTACTTCGTTTTCTTCTTCTTTTCATCCTGGGGTTTTTCATATAATTAAAGAAAGACATTTAAAATTGGGAACACTGAAAAAGTCAATGACTTTGAAATTCACATAGATCTCGTATACAAAATATTGGAAACAATTTATGGGTGGCTTCAATATCAACAAATTATCTGAAAAGGAAACTCTTGAAAAGTCACCATTGCCTTTGTAGTATTAGGACTTTACATCACAAGAAAATATTTATACAAAAATATACAAGATTTAAGAGACCTGTGAACAATATGTTTTCATATAATATATTATTATGACGTGCCATCATCCTTAGGAAAATCAACAGTATTGTCTTGCTTAAAAAAACCATAAAACTTAACATAATTGTAAGTGCTCTTTTGGAAATAAGTGTCACATTTCTAAGAAAAAGAAGATTCAAATCCTAACACTCCATTCAATATAGTCTTTAGCTACAAAGAGTAGTTCAGTTGTTTTTATCTCTTATTTTCAAAAGCAAAATTAACAGTTTCAGATAAGGGGGAAAAAACACACATGGCAAATGTTTTTGAACTAATTTTTAGAAAACACAATGTTTAAATACTTGTTTTGATGCAGACCACTTAATAACATACCATCTTTCTCTATAGCCACCTGTGTCAATTAGCATTAGCTTAACTCCGACCTTTAACATATACTATAAACTCATCATACAAAATTAACAGGACCAAACTACCACATTCATTCGAAATACTGCGGTTAATATTTGATCCAAAATCGGAGGTAGGTTAAAGAAAAAGCGTGACAAGAGAAAAAACCTCAAACCATTGACTAAAATACAATTTGGTACCAATCAATCTACCTAACAAAACAACTATAAACAGATATTACATACAGATCGACCATGATAAATTAAAAAGCCTAAGTAAAATTTTTCTTACCAAAGCTTCCTTGAACTTTTGAAACATTAGCATAGGGTTGCTGAATTCCTCGTAGGTCAGATCAGCGAACTCGTCCACTTCCAACTTGTGGCTTCGGCTCTTCGGGTCCATGTATCGCACGTTGTCCTTAAAGATCTGAAATCTCTTTTTCTTCTCGAGCTCGTTGTATGATTTGCCGTGCTTCATGAGCCACTCCTCGTACAAGGACATGGCCTCCTCCTCGGTAAGCTACAAAATCCCGTATGCAAAATCTCGTCATAACAGGACCAAACCACAACATTCATTCGAAATACTACTGTTAATATCTGATAGGTAGGTTAAGGAAAAAGCGTGACAAGAGAATAAACCTCAAACCATTGACTAAAATACAATTTGGTACCAATCAATCTACCTAACAAAACAACTAAAAAATAATGGTAAAAACAGATATTACATACATATCGACGATGGTAAATTAAAAAGCCTTTACCAAAGCTTCCTTGATCTTTTGAAACATTAGCACAGAGGCCCTGAATTCCTCGTTGGTCAAATCCGCGAACTGGTTCAGTTCCAAATTGTAGCTTCGGTTCTCCGGGTCCATGTATCGCAGGTTGTCCTTAAAGATCTGAAACCTTTTTTCCTTCTCGAGCGCGTTGTATAATTTGCCGTGTTTTATGAGCCACTTCTCGTACAAGGACATGGCCTCTTCGTCGGTAAACTACAAAATCCCATATGCAAAATTTCGTCATAACAGGACCAAATCACAACATTCATTTGAAATACTGCAGTTAATATCTGATCCAAGATCGGAGGTAGGTTAAGGAAGAAGTGTGACGGGAGAAAAAACCTCAAACCATTGACTAAAATACAATTTGGTACCAATCAATCTACCTAACAACTAAAAAATAATGGTAAGAACAGATATTAAAAAGTCTAAGTAAAATTTTTCTTACCGAAGTTTTCTTGATCTTTTGAAACATTAGCACAGAGGCACAGAATTCCACGTTGGTCATATCTGCGAACTGGTTCAGTTCCAAATTGTAGCTTCGGTTCTTCCGGCCCATGTATTGCATGTATTGCAGGTTGTCCTTAAAGATCTGAAACCTTTTTTCCTTCTCGAGCGCATTGTATGATTTGCTGTGCTTCATGAGCCACTCCTCGTACAAGGACATGACCTCCTTCTCGATAAACTACAAAATTCCATATACAAAATTTCGTCATAGCAGGACTACAACATTCATTCGAAATACTGCGGTTAATATCTAATTCAAGATCGGAGATAGGTTAAAGAAAAAGCGTGACAGGAGAAAAAACCTCAAACCATTGACTAAAATACAATTTAGTACAAATCAATTTACCTAACAAAACAACTAAAACAGATATTACGTATAGATCGACATGATAAATTAAAAAGCCGAAGTAAAATTTGTCTTACCGAAGCATCCTTTTGAAACATTAGCATAGAGGTCCTGAATTCCTCGTAGGTCATATCCGAGAACGCGTTCAGTCCCGATGTATAGCCTCGGTTCTCCGCGTTTATCTTGTCAATGCATCGCAAGTTGTCTTTGAAGATCTGAAACCTCTTTTTCTTTTCGAGCGCGTTGTATACTTTGCCGTTCTTCACGAGCCACTCCTCGTACAAGGACATGACCTCCTCGTCAGTGCGCCACGAGGCCTTGTCCTGGTCAGCGTTTATGGACATGTCCGAGGCTGAAGCGTCAAGAGCACAATTGTCATTGTAAGAAATAAAATGAATAATAAAATTAAAATTATTAGTATAAATAAGCTGTAAAAAATTATACCAGCGCCGGCGTGTGGTTCGGCGTTGCTCGAACCGGGCTTGGAGGGTTTGTCATTGGGTTCGGACCAGGAACTGACGCTGTCAGGGCGAAAGGTGCAGCAGAGGTGCCTGGAGGAAAGGCGGCGCGTGGAGTGGAAGGAAATGGAGAATGGAGAGTGGTTCGGAGAGAGGAACGAGAATGAATATGGAAAGGAAATGGAAGGTTTGAAGAGAATGACAGCTTGAAGCGTGGCCATGAGTATCTCTGTTAGTTCTTATGGAGAGTGCTCTCTTGAGAACGCAAGAAGGGGAAGATTTGAGAAAGAAATGCCCTTTAGGGATTGAAATTGCTAGTAAGAGAAATAGGATTTTTAAAGGGTCTGAGCAGAAGATTTCGGAGGGGCATTATAGTAAAGATCGACTTCGGGGTAACAACAAATGTCAGCATTTTAATTGACGAATGCTTTGGAAGTTACTGTTTTGTCCTCCTTACAGGAATGAGAGTTTGTTTGGAACCAGAAGGAGAAGGAGGATATAGATCGTGTTATTGCAGTGTCTCTGATGGAAGAGAGCGAGAAAACAAACAATGTACATGGTGTGTGATTTCAGCTCTTAAGACATCATTGAGTGTTCTTGATTCTATACTGAACCAACCCAGTGTGTGCCAGTGCGTTTGTCTCCATAATCTTTTCTCAAGTGTATTTCCCTAGTATAAAATATACTACCTTTTTACATTAATAAGTTTCTGTCTGTTTTGCAGACAACAGATCACAGTTAGAAGAAGATGAACAACTTGCCAGAGCTTTAGAAGAAAGTCTAGACGTGGAGTCTCCTCCCAGATATGGAAATGAAAATGCGTATCAACCAATTCAGTATTTCGCCATGGGGTCCAGGTACCAGTTAGATGTTGGATAATAACAATGTATGAAGTTGGTATCATAATTCAACACGATGTTGCAGTTGTGAGCGAATGGAGGTTAGTATGGATGGAGTATATTTATCTGACGAAACATTGTTTATAGGCTTGACTAGGGAGAAGTGGATGAAATTGTATTGTGCACAGTTAAAGAAGGTAATGAAAATTTTCTCTCTTCATTTGCAGTCGCAAGAGGCAGGATATATTGCTCTTAAGGATGGCCGGAAGCTCTGCTTAGAGTATCTGGATTCTGCTATCATGGATACTGTTAGGTATTCAAGTGTGAGTCTAAGTCACACATTAAGTAGAAATAAGAAAGTTGAGCAACATATAAGAAAGAAGACATATACAAATATTTTATGAAAGCCTAAATATGAAACTGGAGCAGCAAATTCCACTACTATTGGTTGAAAGACAAGCACTGAATGAAGCAAGAGAGGGAGATAAGAATGTTAAGACATACTTCGAACTATTTTTTGGATGTTTTGCATTATCTACACAACTCATATTAAAAGGAAAATAATGCCTTTTGCTATTTCTATTGATAGCTTTGCAAATTCTACCTGACTGAGGTTTCTCTCTTCTGTGATATGTTAACTTCATACTGTGTATTTAATATTTGAAGAGCAACATGTGTGCTTCAGAAAATTGAAGAGCAAAATGGAAACAAAATAAGTACATTAATATTTGGAAGTCTAATGCTTGCTCTCTCAAATAATTCAATCTGACATTCATGATATAGAAAATGGAAGAGAAAAAAGGGAAACAAAAAGAAGTCTATTCATATTTGGAAGTCCAATTTTTTGCAATAAATAATACTTATTGTCCTGACTTTCAGAATAATAGATCTTCTGAGAGAGAATCCCACCCATTTCTCCTTCCTATGGCTATAACTTTGCTTTCATCTGTTGATATCGTTTACATATGAATGCTATTTTTTATAGATTGCTTACGGGATCGATCCTAGCCCATGAGATGATGCATGCCTGGCTTCGACTTAAAGGTACTATTTTATTGTAGAGAATTTATTTCATTAGGATTTATCCATTAATTTGTTGCAATTGGGGTGTACTTTGTTTTGATTAATCACCTAGCATTGAGTCAATGTTATCTCGTTGGGGTTGTCTCTCAAATTTATGCTAGAATCTGTGTTTATGAAGGTTATCGGACTCTAAGTCAAGATGTTGAAGAAGGTATCTCTCAGGCTTTGGCTCACATGTGGTTGGAGTCTGAACTTACTTCTGCATCAGGCAGCAACTTTGTATCAGCCTCATCCTCATCTGCATCACACACATCTAAAAAAGGTAAAAGACCTCAGTTTGAGAGGATGCTTGGGGATTTCTTCAAGCACCAGATTGAATCAGACATTTCCCCTGTTTATGGAGATGGGTTTAGGGCAGGTCAAAAAGCAGTGCGTAAATATGGTCTACAAAGGACACTTCACCACATCAGGATGACAGGGACTTTTCCATGTTAAGTACAGAGATACTCCATTAACAGATTGTTTTTCATTCTTTCTTCATGTAAAGCCTGGCCTGTTATTAGAAACCAAGGTCAAGGTGTGCTTTAGGCATTAGCTTCCACGAGTTGATGATTTTTTGTACTTGTAATTATTGATACTGTTGCGGTATATTGATTACATTCACA
>Ga0099825_1001706_pt1 | contig 28451 bp, 10 predicted proteins | sample SiratroredBW_FD_76838 | JGI IMG/M metagenome (GOLD analysis project Ga0099825, IMG submission 76838) | Root nodule microbial communities of legume samples collected from California, USA - Siratro red BW | ecosystem: Host-associated > Plants > Roots > Nodule | place: USA: California | collected...
ATATATATATATATATATATATATATATATATATATATATATATATATATATATATATATATATATATATATATATATATATGTATATGTATGTATATATATTAAGATTAAAACCAAAAAGTATAATTTTCAAGCCAAACATAAAAAGAGCATGCAATGCATGCAAGCTCTTACCAGATATTGCACTACTGTAGTGTGCTATTAAAGTTTAACTTCAACAAATTGTTTGACAGAGAAACCTGTTCAACATTGAAATTTAGTTAATACTCCAAATTACAGTCTGAATTCCGAACTTGTCCACTAACATACTCAACTTCAACTTGGTCTTGGCCTCTTAATGAATTTCTTATAAGCATTGAACCTTTGCCTGGCCGTGCTTCTCTCACCAGAATCCTCTTCACTTCTATGGACCACATTTCTTGTAGTGTCACTTTCTCTTTGTAAGGGCACATTATTTCCTTGTAATGAGGCCAATGTCACAGAATTTGCCTGATCTTCTGCGTTTCCTGACATTAATGGCACCTGAACTTCTTGCACCCCCACCCTGTTCACATTGCCTGCACTACCATATAACATTCTTGAGGAGGAGCCTTGGCCAGTAATGTTCTGAAATACTTCAAAATGCTGCATTGCTTCCACAGGGACAGTGACTTTTGACTGTTTTATCACTTTTTCATGATCAGTTTCTCCAAGCAAAATGGCACCAACATTATAAGACCCGATACTGAAATTAGTAATGGCGTTCAGCCCTTTCAACCTTATGCTCTCAACATCATAAGCCCTAGCTGCTTCCTTTTCTGTGTCTGTTTATATAATTAAAAACTCAGAAACTGATCAATGCTTTAAACAGCTTGAATAATACTTTAAAAAAATACTATATAGAATACGCCTATGAAACACATAAAAGACTTTACCAAATAATCCAAGGAAGATGTGGTTCTCTTTGCCTTTGTCAAAATCTGCTTGCCATTTCCCAGTAGAGAAATCTCTGATTAAAAATAAGTACAAGTGAGTGAAAGAGATGGATATATAGCTAGAAATGAAGACAACTAGCTATATTTTTGTGTATACCTGGAGACTCCACGATACACGGAAATGGACTTCGTAAAACTGAAACTTAACCTATATACAGGGATACAAAATAATTTGCACTGATCAATATACGTTATTTAGTAGGGAAAATGAAAATGATTGAATTGAGAACCAAGGAAACTAGGAGTTTAAGTGGTTCACTGAGGAGTTCTTTCTGATATTACATTCTGACAGAATCCACAACTTCCGTTTTTGACATATCAGTTATAGCCTCCAGTACTGTCTTGTATTGACTTTCCTGGAACAACAAAAGATAATGTTGGACAATATATGATGCATAAAAAACAAGTTTAGTCTAAAATGAAATAGCTATGTGCATGGATTCATCTCTCACATTGCATGGTTCATTCAAAGTTAACAGAATTATCAACTAATAGAAACGTAGCTTACTGGAAAGTTTGTTTTAACACCGGATCCTCCAAGTTTCAGAGCCACCAAGTCATGAGCTCTGGCTGCATTTACCTCATTGTCAAATTGACCTGCTCAAATTATTTATTAGTCGAAACACCCACATGCACGTACAAATAATATATATATATTTTCATAATGTACCACATTTAGAAAGGAAAAGTATTTTCATGACCAGCTATTAAGTCATATAGCAATAATATTGCAATAGGAGAAAATAATAAAGTTACTTTTTTTTCCCATAAAAAAATGTTTGTTAAGATTAGTGCAAATATAAAAACACATTTTCATCAACTTGCAATTTATTGAAATGTTCCCATTCATAAACCGTAGTTCAAGTTATAACAGTTGCATTAATCATTGTACTTCCCCTTTTGAAGTCATAAAACTTGAACATGTTGCTTCACTCACCAAGATATACTGCAAGATACAGGTAAAATAACATTAGAATTTTTAACTTATCAGATTTCCCCAATCAACTTATGTGTAGAATATATAAGGAAATGGAAATTCTGAATTAATGTACATAAAAAATTACTTATTTGGTCGCTCTTGGTTTCATCATTCTCACGTACTTCAGCTATAAAAAATGATGTATCCGTGAGTCTGAGTTCACATAAAACCCATATTAGCCAGTTTCATAGTCAAATTCATTAAGAATATAGTTAATGCAGACTATAAACGGAGTACTGTATATGTACTTTCGAACTCCCTCATAGGTATGAGACTCTTTGTTCCTCTCATCCATCTGATGACGCAAATCTGAGGATCCTTCAGCAGTAGCAACAGTAGGCTGAAGAAATGGAAACATCTTTTTCTCGCTTTCTTGTTTATAATAACAACGAGAAATCCTAAAGAGAACAAAATGAAAATTGCTCTCAGTAAAGTAACAGTGAATTTGAATAAACACCAACCTGCCAAAACAAAATTGATCTGTTTCTTTAGAAAATAAAGATGAAGCAAAGAATTGTAAAAGTTAGGGATTGAAAGAAAAGCAGCAAATGAACACTGGAAAATTTGCCATGTGGTTAGGGCATGGATAGTTTTAATATGGTTAAGATTACTATTATTTTTCTTCCTTCCTTCCTTTCATTTTTTTTTTCCTTCATTAAAATCCCTGTCCTTTTATCCTCTCCTTTTAAATATAACACGGGATGTTTTTCCTATAGCCCTAGATAAATGTGATCTCATAGCCAACGAGCTTAAATCCAAAAAATATTCAGCTGCACAACCAACATATTCTCCTTAAGATATTAAAGCAGAATTAAATATATTGAAATCCCTTAAATTCTGTTTTAATAGGTATTATCTTTTACAAGGATTTAAACTATCATCTATGTGTACATGTAAAACCCTCAGGTACTTACGAATTGAACTTTCTAATTTCAGTGTGTCCCCTGAACTGGAAGTAAAGCATGACCTCTATAAGTTTGTGGAAAAAATAAAACTTAGTAACTATAATTATAGTCACACTAAAGGAGAAAAATAATTTAAAATCAACAGTTTAATGCGGTTACCTTAAGTAATAATAGGACATTTTCCCTAGATTTATTTAGAAGTATTAGACTAGTTCTCTAAACTCTTTTATTATTTATCTATTTTGTTAATTTTTTTTGTATAAATTATTGTTGTTAATCGTGCTGTGGAGATGTAACTAATAGTACTCTCAATTTATTAAAATATATTTTGAACAACTTGTGTACTAATACACAATTGCATATATCTACACCTTATTGAATTAGGGGAAACAGAAAGCTCACATTTCTAGTGGAGGTGGCAGGTTTACTGGGACGTTGAAGAATTGATGTGGGGAAGCCCATTTTAAAACTCTTACATTTACCTCTTCATATGAGGGACACAAACCAGTAACAATTTTGGGGCATTGATAATGTGCACCTTGGCTTGGAGAATGTAAAGTTTTTGAAACTGTATTATATAGTCAAGGGTGGGGCTGGAAAATGCAGGGTTAAGAACTGGAGATTGTGTTCAATAGGTCCGAATTAATCCTCCCTTTTGCTTTCATTTTCTACTATATATGAGTTGAAAGACTCCAAATACTTCTCATTTATATTTATTCTATTTATATTAGTCTTTTGCTGAAACAAATTTTATGTTTCATTAGTATTCAAGTTTTGGGTTGATGAAAATTAATCAAATATATTCAACCAAATGAATCAATATATATATATATATATATATATAATCTCTATGTATGGTATCGGTAGCTTGCATTCCTCTTCTGAAATCTATAAGTAGCTATGTTTTTTGAGCTCTTGTTAATCTCTTTATCTAAAACAAATTAACAATATTTAAATTTTAATAATTAGTCACTAAAGTAAATAAAGACTAAAACTAGAATTTAAATTTAAAATAGTTAAAACTTTGCTGCTATTTTTAGAGACTTTAATTACCAGTTAAAGAAATTATTTAATGATACTATTACATAATTTAAATAATAATAATAATAACAATAATAATAATCCTTAATGTTTGAACTAGTTTATAAATCAGTCTATACAATGATTGATTTTTTTTTTCTATAAATAAGTTTTTTATTTAATAAATTTCTTAGTAATTGTAGGTTTTAGATTAAAAATTGGGTTTTGAAAGGTTGCATCTTATCATTTACTATTTTATTTTGTAAATATTATTAATTTTGTTCAGTTATTATAAATTATGTTTAACAACTTTGGTCTAAAATTTTGGCACTAAATAACATTTCGAGTTATAGTTTGTATTAATTCATTACACACTAAACTTATAATATTATCATTCTAATCCTTTATTTAATTTGTTATAATGCTTAAGGAAAAACCCAAATAATTAATAAAATTGAAACACCTCAAACTAATATATTCGTGGTTTGAATTTGTTGAAAAAACAATGAGATTTTCAAAAAATTTAAAATAACTGAAAAGTCAAAATGAGTATGTTTCTTAACTTGTGGAGAATTTACTAACATAATGAAGATTAGTAAAGGCGAGTCTCATTCATAATGAAGTAAATTTATTCCAATATATAAAGGGATCATCGAAGGAGAAGAATTTTTCTATAAAAAAACAAGTGAAAAGAGTAAGTATGAGTGAGTCTGAGTACTTCTGAAATACTTTTGAGATGGTCTTAGTTAATGTTTGTGGTGTCAAACTAAGATTTTTGGCCTGTGTGGGTGATTTCGTTTTTTTTTTTTGGGGTTTTTCTTTTCCAACAATGTGAGGAGTGACAAAAGTTTAATGGAGAAATAAATTTTATGATTTTGTAGGGCTTTGGAAGATGAAAAGTCAACTTGAGAATTGTGAGTACAATTTGATTAGCTCTTGCTCCCAAAATCAGCTTATGCAATTGTTGATTGCAAATCTGTGATGAGGAGTATATGTTGGCCTCCTTTACCAGGTTCCTGTGGTTCAAGTTGCTTATAGGAAGGACAACATTGAGGTTGGACTAGGTGACTGTTGTTCTAAAGAAAAAATAAGAGAACGAGGGTATTCATATGAAGATAATATTCTGGTGGCTAAAGGTGAACTGAGGTTACTTTTGGTTTTATTAAGCATATAAGGATTGGTGCATTCCTAAAATGTGCTTCTTAATTTTATTTATTTTTGATAGTTAAAAAAAATATAAAAGTTATGCACTAGTTTTTCTAAGAAAAAGTTTCAAAATTAGTGGTGCAGAAAAAGATTCAAATCAATCATGTGATCAATAAAATGTGAATAAGATGTCATTGACACTATTCTAAAAAGAAAATTTATATGCAAGCAAGATACACACAAATGAGAGGACTTTAAAAGAATAATAATTATCAACGAAGATGATGAAGCCTTTTGGGTTAACATGCTCAAAAGCATTAAACATGATGAAATTTGCATTTGACAACAACTAAGAAGGTTGCTAAATCAAAATGAGTAGAGAATTTTGCAGCTTCTAAGCGCATTCGTTAGAGATGGAACGATGTTTGGCACTTTCAAGACTAAAATTGAGTTTTACCATTTCTTGTAGGTTGAAGATTGAAGGAACAGGGAATGTGAGAAGAAAAGATGGAGTCATCATGCTTTTCAAATGTGAGGTTTGAATTTAACAATGAGAGTTAATTTGAGAAGAAGATATTTTTTTATGAAGTGTTTATTAAAAATTTTAATCGAGGGAAAAATGTTGAAAAAAAAATTAAATATTCAAATGAATAAAAGTAAATGGAAAGTCAAAGAAGTTTGTATTTCTTCACTCTTGGGAAAACAAAAATCTTAACAAAAGTTAGTAGAAAGATGGAACAGTCAATGTAGAGTTGTTCTCATTTAAGATGGAGCCATGAATCTAGTTTTGTATAAAGGAAGGATCAGTTAAATCAAAAGCAAGATAAGAGAGCAACTGAGTACACATTGTGAACATGTGTCAAGGTCGAGATTGAATTACAAATCTTTTAATCAGTTTTAAGATTATGATGGGACAAGCATTATATGAAAAGTAAGAGTCAAATCAAGTATATTCCATCTAGGATCTCTTGGGTGTGTGAATGATTATGTTTTTGTGAGTTTTATCCCAACAGAATAATTGAGTTCCTTAGATATAACATCAAATATTTAACAGCCTTAGCTAGCTAGGTGCTAACTCTGGACTATAATTAAACCTGTGCTCAAGATCGTGCTTAAAGAAAAATCAAGATTTTAGCATCTTAGTTTGATCTATGTGTAAACGATTTGAACTCTTATCATAACAGGGGTAAAATAACTACATGCATTGAAAATTTTCAAAATGAGTTTGCGCCTACTTAACTGTTCTTACTAATGCATGTAAGAGTCTCAGCAGCTCTAAGAAGAATTTTCGTCCAGGATCTAAATCGGTTGATGTACAACAGTGCTTGTTTTCGAAGATCGGAAAAGCTGCACAAAAAAAATATTAATAATTATTTTTTTTATCAGCAAAATATAATTAAATAAATAGAAAGCACAAATTGCTGTTCTTATTTTGTAAAACGTAGGAAGTTAGGGATTGAGATCTACGTATAGAACAGAAACCAAAGCAGTATTTTACCTCTGAAGAGAAAAGAAGAGTACGATTCTATTTCGCTTTGCCACCCTTGATTAGAAAAGTACAATGTTCCGACAGATTACAATGATCAGTGTCTGTTTGGTATCCTTTCTAAACCTTCATTCTCACTTTCCAAAGCATTTGCAACGTGTATGTATGACTCTAGAATCATTAAGATAAGTGAACGCTCACTCTAACGTAGCCAGAGCAGTTTCCTTTTTCCTTTTGTTGTTTTCTGCTTTTGAAACATGCACCAATACCATTCTTATCCACGACATTTGTCACCCAAATGCTACATACTGTAAAAAATATTGTGTAAGTTAATATAATGATTATTTTTAAGAATCTATAATACATTTTTAGCCATATTTAGTGTTATTTTTTGTTTGATAATTTTATCTTTTTTATAAAAAGTTGTTTTTTAAACCATCTTTATAACACACATATATATAATTTTAAACCATTCTTTAAAATTATATTTTCTTAAAACTGGATTATTTATATTAAAAAACAGATACATTGGTACAAGCACACATGTTTTTTAATTTTAGAATTATAAAAATATTTTACAAATTAAAATTGCCAAATCACACTACTAGGTAGGTCCACTAATAGAAGGTCCACCTGGTGGACCAACTCATTCATTAGTGATCTATATTTGATGTAAGTCTTACCCGATCGATCCAGATTCACTTAATTTTCAAAAATTTACAGCTTCTTAGTTTTTCTCAATGTACTATTTTATAATATAAAAACTAAAAGTAAATTCTAATTTATTATAATAATTATGACACAAAAAGATTATATTAATATATACACATAGTCACTCTAACATATATTAATACATATAATAGGGATAAATGATAACTATAAATATTATCTTAGGATATGCATACCAAACACAGATATTAAATAATAATTTTAAAATAATATCTAAATAAAATCTAAATAATTTCAAAATTCAATCCATTATATTCTTCTTATAATTTAAATTTCAAATAAACAAATACAACTCAAAATTATCTTAAATTAAAAATACAATTCAACTAAAAAAAATATAAAGTATTATCTAATAGCAACTCATTGATGTTTCTTGTGCTTCTGTATTAGTTAAAGTCTCAGAATAGAAAACTCCAAAACATATTCATCTCGTAAAATATCTTCTTTATCATTTACAATAAAAAGATTTAACTAATAACAATGAAAGATTAAGTAATAAAAAATTAAAATTAATATTATATAGTAATAATATTTTTGATAAAAGAACTCCAAAATTAATAGATTTTGATTTTGATTTTAAGGGTAAATAAATGAAAAAAAAAAAAAAAGAGTTAGAAAGGAGACTGGACTGTATATATTTTTTCTCACCCGATTCTTTTAATTATGTTAGAATATTTTATTTTTTAATTTTTTATCATGGTGAGCCAACTCTGATTACCATGAGTCTTATTCGAGTGAAGTGAATTTTCAATGAATCAGATTTAATTTTAACTTATACTGGTATTCATGATTTTTTAGTCCCACTTAACTCAAACAATATTAGCTGGAAAAGTGTAGCCCGCGTTGACATACTCACAAACCATATTAATTACCATATATATCCTTATTACTTTTATTGGTCTTTACTACATTTTAGATTTATAATAAATAATTATATTATTATATATTTATAATTTTAATTATTAACTGTCTTAAAATATATTCTAATTTGCGTTTAAAAATTTAAAAACTGAAAACAATAAATTATATGTGACAAAGAATTAAGTTAAACCGTTGAAATAATATTAAAATCATAAGAAAAATATTAAAACAACGGTTTTTTTTTTTTTTAAATCTTCCTCTGTAATTAAGTTTTTCTCAAGGAAAATATTAACTACTTATATATTCAATTAAATACATATAGAAGTTTTTTTTTAAGGTACGATGTTCAATGTGGATATGAGAAATGTAGATTTACGTTGAACATAATATTCAAAGTAAAAATATTGCTTATTTCTGGTGGACCATAAACTTGTTGACATGAATAGATATTTGAAAAGGAAAAAAAAATATCTAAAATTTATGTTAGATAATGTACATTTCACTAGAAAGTTCATAAAAAATATATAATTTAAATTAAAAATTAGTTAATCAAGAAAATAAGATTAACTACACTATCTGTGTCAAAGAAAAGAGATTATCAATTGTTGTACTATTTGTTGGATATCATAATGAAACAAGGGAATTGATCATTAAAGACCTCAACATTTGAGTCATACGTAGTCATAAATAATAGTATAATACACTATAGCAAATGTTGAAATGTGTTATCTCTGTTTAGGAGTCTGTAATACTCACCTAAATAATGTTTGTCATCTATTACATGATATAGTAGTCATATTCACTGAAATAGCTTTCCTATTATACTAAAATGAGAAACAAGTTTTATTTTGACCTAAGTTATTTCCATGCAACATTTTCTTCACCAAGATCGCGTACCATGTCTTTTAAATGATTGTCCATCCCTTCTTCAAAATTTATTGTTGTTTTTGACATAGTATGAATGTTTAATATTTCTTCGTGTCAAGTTCTTATATTGTATAACTCTTCATTATATCAAAGATAAATAAGTGATCACATATCTTTCCAAAATCTTAATGTATCTTATTCAGGTAATGACATATAGTCATCCAACTTTAGTCTATAACTACATAAGGTTACAAACTCCATCATAATCAATCATGCAATATGTGATTTTCACTTTTGTGATTGAAGTGAAACCCCATTTATCCAGGAAGATAAATTTCCATAATTCATGAGCAATTCAAGATTTAATGTTTAACCATCTGCATTAAATATCAAACAAACAAACAAGTTGAGGAAACTTGTTAATAAGACTCACTCAATATGTGCATAAATACAATACTTAATTTAGTATAACAAAAAAAAAAAAATAGAGGTCAATCTAAACTACATTTTCCCTTTAATTTTTATTATAGTAATTAATATAATGACATAACATGAGTTCTCAACCTTTCATTTGTTTGACATACAGTTGAGGTTAATCTATCACAAAATAAATAATCTATAAGGAGGAACACTTGCCCCAAATAATAGTGTTGTTGGGATTATTAACAAAATAACAAGCAATATTATATATAAGTGGGATGACAAATATTATAGTTCTATCAAATATTATTACAAGTATCTTATGTGATATAACCATCTTAATAATATTTGGATATCCTAGGTCAAGTAGAAGATGAAATAGTTTATACATATCCCTTTTTTCTTTGTCAAAAAACCTAGATCTCATCAACATTTCCCAACTAGTGTTATAGCAAATTGGTAATAAAAGTCTTTAGCCAACTTCAGAGATATGGTTTGATTGATGTTAACTAGGTCCAAACTATTATTGTATGGATTGAGAAGGAATTATCGACACGTTGACTTTTGACGTGTTAGTCTACGGTCTTTGGTTATGAGGTACTTGTAAAAGATTTCCTGATGCTTAAGTTAATCTACAACATTAAAACTTGAAGAGTTGATTTAAAAACATAACTTTTATTTGGTGTGTCCAAAGTATTGTTCATGTGGGTCCAATCTGTCACCTTTTCTTGTCTTAGATTTAGATAATATAGATGAGTTTATGATGCTGAATAGTGCTAATGATGTTTAAAGTTTAATTATTATTTTAAATATTTAGATATGTATTTAACTAAATATCTTAATTAATACATGTGAGCTTGTATATCAAATCGGTCAAATACATGTAGGCCATATTCAACACACAACCTCTTTTATGAATAAAAAAATACATAGTTAACAGTCATGATGTTTCTAATATATGTCTCGAGAACAAATATAGTTCTTGATCAAAGATTCAACGAGCCCATTCATAAATGTGAAAAACATACATCAAATGATGATATAACCGAATTCACCAATTGAACTCATCAGCAAAACCGTGTTACCTTTCCAACCTATAAACTTTAATTTCATAAATCAATAATGGCTAGATGTGTGGCCGGAGAAGCGCCTATGAAAATTGTAGATAAATCGAAGGAATAAAGCCATTTCTTACCCAATAATTCTTTATATCGTGTTAATAATTCTTCTGTTATTACATTTCAAGAAAAGTCTACTTTTATCTCTCCTAACAAATTTCAAGAAAAGCCTACTTTTATCTCTCCTAACAAATTGCTATTAGACTTTACTACAGAGGTCCAATAACTTAATTAGGTTTGTTAGTCTTTTTATTTTATCTGTTGTGAAAAAAAATTAAAGCATATGTAGATTGTAGAACATATTCTTGGACCTTCCAAGATTGTAGAACCTGATTTTTCAGCCATGTAACATATTAAGCACATCTTCAGTAAGAAAAAAAGAAAAATGGTAAAAGAGGGTCCCTTGGTGGATACCGCGGTTGCATTCAAAGTACTCCCAAAACTTTCGTTAACACGAATAAAAAGCTTTACCGATTTGAAATGGATATGGATCGAGGTGCATAATTTTTCATTAAAACTAAAAGCACTAAAAACATCAAGTAGGACCTGCCAATCTGAGGTGTAGAACGTTTTCATAATATATACTTTTACAACAAATAAGAAATATATAACAAATAGGAATAAGAAATGATATTGAAATGAAATTATAAAATTATAAAATGTGTGTGTGTGTGTGATTTATAGGCAGCATCAACATAATAAAAATTCATGAATCTGGGCAATTTATTTTCTCACATAATAAATTATATTTGAAATTTAGTTATTTAATATTAACGGTTACATATGCAAATACAGCGGATCCAATGTAGAAGTTAGCACGTCAATGATTATAGTTCAAAGTTTTAACTTGTGAGAAAAGAGTAATACTATCTCCTCTCATGATAATAACAGCATTTTTTTAAGATTTTTCTATATTGATAAAGAACAATAAAATACATCTCATCACACGAAGAAATTTAATTACAGTAATTTATTTTTAAAATTAATTCGATATAGAAAATAACATAAAAGTATTTTTTATAAAAATAAATAAAGTTAAGGTTTTAAAGAGGGGGAAAATGCTGGGATATAGTTGCATTTAACTTTCAAAAGTCCAACCCTTAGAGTACTTGTTCTTTTTTATGAGCTTTATACCTTGAAACATTATGTAAGCAAGGGATTGGATATAAAGAGCACTCAAAGTAAGAGAATTTAACCTATTGCATTCTTTTTCAATAAAGGCCATACTATTAGTTGTGTCATGTCAAATCTTTTTTTCCCATCAATCCTTACAGTCCTAAAAATAACTCCATTTCATTGGATTCATTTGTTCCCACATGTATTTTGAGGGTATGTTTCCTCCTTTCTAAAGTTGGCACAATGATGGCTGCATAATGTTGCTTAGCATTGTTAGGGAATACTGCATTTATTCCCACTTACTTCTATCATAGCTTCCATACATTCACCACAACTTCTCTACTAAAAGAATAAATGACTACTTGTCGACCCACAGATTAAACATAGAGGGTTTCCCATGTTGACCTAACTTTTAATAAACTTATCCTTGGTTTCAACTCTGCCTAAAGCTACCCTCCGTATAAAATTGACACAATACTTTGCTTGGAGAGTGCTCTTAGACGGAGTAGCAACTAGACAAAATATAAGCTGGAGAGGAGTGGTTTTGGATGAAGATAATTGTCTCATGTGGTCACTTATTTTTTTTTACATGTAAAGTTGCAACTGGTGTAAAATATGTGCAATAGGTGGATCGGAGTATGGTTTAACTATGCACCATTTTCAACAATTCAGAACCATGGAACTCAATAGTAATGAAACCCTATCTGGAAGTGTATGTGAATCACAATTATAAGGGACATTTGGAATAAGAGAAATAACATTTTATTTAAGACTATTAGACTGGATATGCGGAAGAAATATTCTGCATGGCACAATTTAAAGTTCGGCCTGATTGAGATATAAGTTCAACAAGGCTATTTATTCGTATCCATAGTTTAGTTAACTGTTTAAGTGAGGATGAATATTGGTGTAGGGTAATTAGACTGGGGTGGTTTAGAGGTACAGAGAGTACAACTGCTGCAATAATCAAGGGTAAATAACTGTAACTTTATGGAAAGACAGTGAGCCAAGAGATAGTACTAAAATTGGGTGGAGGGATGTTTATGTAAATGAACCAATTGTTTGGAGCTATATATGTTATGTGTTGGAACGAGGATACTGCTGTCACTGGGTTTCTGTTGCAGGTCATAAACATTGTTGTCCACGATGACTGATGGTACAACACCATAAGGACTCCCAGCAGTGAAGACAAGAGGGTCTAGGAGTGTCAGGCCAAGGATGCTATTCTATGAAGTTTCCACTGAAATTGGACAGCAGCTTCGAAGACGATAAAAGGGTTGATTAGAAGAAGCTTGGTGGCCCAACTTGGAAGAACATATTCCAGGACACCAAACCAACCTGCTGCCAACAATGATGTTTCAGAACTGAGCTAAAATTTTACACTGCTATCTATACACAGCAACAAAAACATAACATAGAGCTGGCAGGAATGAATATCAAAATGCTGGGAACAACATAGAAGGAGAATGGTAGGAAATCGCATAGATGGCCTATTACTGAAATGCTACAGAATACATAAAGAACAAGCCTGGAAGATTTCTGATGTTCTGGTTTTCAGTGTATTTTAGAGTATGGGTATTGGTCTGTTTTGGTTACATGGCCATGTACTGCAGGTTTGAAATATACTGCTATGGGGTGATAATAGGAACATGGTGGAAACTATATTTGTAATGTTTTGGGTGGAAACATAGAGTTCTTTTATAAGAGCTGAAGCTATTTATTAATTCATTTTTGCTGACAAAGAAAAATACACTATTATATGCATTCCATAATCCAAGATCTATTCTTGATAAAACCCTATTCTTTACATCATGTAATAAAGAAAACTCCAGCTAATAACACTATCATTTTATATGTGTGATATATGTAGTTTTAATTATAACTTCACTTCAATACGTACGAATCCATTGGTAGATATACCGAAATTTAGTAGTCAATGTCTAAATGAAGAAGAAGCAGCATTCCTAATTAGGTGAAACTTTTTAACCAATAGAGAAACCAAAAGCGTTAGCACCAGCCGTTGGTTTGCAAAAAGAAATAATTAATGAATTCAGAATTTCTCTAATTCCTTACTCCATTTCACATTCCAAATTATGAAGGTAAAAACACTATATAATCATCTGGATTCAATCATAGGTAACAGAAATCGGAGTCTGAGAAACTTGACTCAAGACTGATTAATGTTCATTTATTCAAAACACACATGAGCCAAAGTTTGAATCCGCTTTGAATGACAAATAACAAATTATGTAAAGCTACTAGCATTGGCTGCACTGGAGGCCTTATCTACCCCCATTCATTGCTGAAAACATGTCAAAATCACATGTGAAATCAGTGTCTTCTATATAAGATCTGTTGAGATATTCTCTAATGTCCAAATCAACTTGACTTTGGAAGCCGTTGTTGTTTGGTTCAGAAATAGGATTCTGAAAGCTATCAGAGGAGAAGGAGTTCAAGTTTTGATGCTCATAACTTTGGTGCAATGGAGGTGAGTGTAGCTGTGTTGCTCCTGTACTTCCATTCAGAGTGACTTGTGGTAGAGGTTGCACACTGAGGGCAGAAATATTGCTTAAAGGTTCCAAATCCATGTTCCCCCCTAGTAACTTCTTTCCGAAACCTGATCGCCAATCAGGGAAACGGAGACACTTTTCTAACTCTAGATTTCGGATGCCAGAAGCAGGCAAAGCAAGGCTAGAACTCTGAGGCACAAGTTGGTTATTGTTGTTGCTGTAGTTGTTGTTCACAAGGTTCTGATTAAAGCCATTGTTAAAACTCACTTGCCTTGGAGTCTGAAGTGATTGTTGCTGCGTTGCATTATGATTTGGAACCTGATTGTTGTTGTTGTTGTTGACAAGGTTCTGATTAAAGCCCTCGTTAAAACTCACTTGCCTCTGAGTCTGAAGTGGCTGTTGCTGTGTTGCATTCTCGTTTCGAAACTGTACAGCATCGTTACAAATTGAATTGTCACTTCCACTATTTCCAACAGTATCAGCAAAGCCACCAAGGGCAAGAGCGTTGCATGGTGTGTGAACTTTGTTGCAGCAACGACAAAAGGGTGGAATGCTCGGTGGATGAGGATGGCATTGGACTATGGAGCTGTTTTGAGGAGATGCTCCGCTTTCTTTATTCTTTTCTTTCTGCAGAATAATCGATCCATCCGTTGCTTGAGCAATCACACTCTCCATTATGCCCTCAGTTTCATAGGAATTCCAGTCAAAGTTGGTTATTGCTTCCCCTCCCTTCAGTTTTATTGATATAATGTCATAAGCTCTCGCTGCATCCTCAGCAGTGTCTGAAGTACACAATCATATGTCTTACGTTAAACTTCGACAATGATATATCTAGAGAGTGTAACAAAAATATTCTATTGATTATATATGTTCACATAAACACATGCATGATGATGCTTATCCATTCACTGTGCCATAAATTACAACATGAATTTGAAGAGTTGGAATATGTGCTCACAGTAAGTTCCCAAGTGTATGGTTGGTGACCCCTCACGACCGAGCCTTGCTTCCCATTTCCTGCTTGTCGGAACCCTGTTTATGGTAGGAATTAGAGAGAGAGAGTAAAGAAATGAAAGAGAGAAAGAAGGAATGCAAACCTGTAGACGCCACGGAAAGGGGAATCAGCGTCTGTGTAGCCCTTGCCCAACCTGATATTTTTTCAAGTTTCCATGGAATAATGAATTTCTTTATCTTAATTATGAACTCAAACTAATGGTTGAGATTTTTAAAGAATCATTTGGCTTTTGCCATGCTAAGCAAATAGATACAAAGGACCAATATTAGTTGATCGAACAAGTGAGGGTAGAAGGAAAAAAAACAAATAGTTGGTGGGCACAGTTGAGTGGAACTCTTCCTTTGGGGATAATCACAAGGATACATAATACACAAGTTTTAAAATAAATAATCCTAACTTTCATTCTATTGTTAGAAAAAAGGACACTGATATTTGGCAGAAATGTTTCCAGAAAATGGTTAGCAAGTTTTTGCTGCAATGTTAAGGTGCTTTTCATCATAATTGTATTTGTAATAAGAATAACAGTATTTATATGTAATTTTCTATGATGTTAATATCAACCATAATTTCATCTAATATAAGTATCACAGTAAATCACCATTACAGTAGCAATTATCGCCGATAAAAAAAAAAAGAAACTATTACAGTAACAATGACGATTTAAAACCTTATTTATTAAAAAAAACAATTTTACATAGATTTGAAAAATAAAGAAATACAATTAATAGTTTTAAAAAATCTAATTGAAATATTCTAAACTTAACTCATTAAAGTAATTGAAATTTATTATATATAACTTTTTTATTAGTCTATACATCGCGTTTTAATTTTATAAAAAATCTTTCTTTATTTGATCATAAACTCACCAAATAAGTCATACATATAAGTTGATTTTAATTTGCGAGGAAAATTCCCTTTTTTTTCCTATTTTCTTCTCTGCAGATTCTTTATCGAAAATTTTATTTACATAATAAGATCTATATTTTCTTTTAATTTAGTAATATTTTACAAAGTATATAACAGTATTACATAATAAGGATGCTATAGCCTATAATAAGATACACACACAATACAAATCTTACCCTCTAACAGCACAAATATAGTCCCATTTGCTCATTCTTCGCATATCCTCCATGTCCTTTGAATAACATCTCACCTATGAATAATAATAAGCTTTATTAGAAGAAACTCAACTAATTATAAATAACTGAATATAAATCCAGAACAAAATATTTACGAAATTCATAAATGTATCTATAATGAATCACACATACATGAAAATTCGTTAATGCTTTTAAGCCCCCAATTCTGATCGACACTAAATCATGAGCTTTGGCGGCGTCGACTTCAGTTGAATAAGCACCTGCCAACAAAAACAAGGAAATTCAAAGAAAAATTCACCCAAAAAAACCAAGATTTCATCATCATTCACATTAATAAAACCAAAGCAAATTGTACTAACCAATATAAACTGCAATAGTTGAAGAAGATGCAGGCATATACAAGTAAAAGTGAAATCAGGTTAGTGAGTAATTTTTTGAGGTAGCACAAAATGGAGAATTGAAAAGATATATATGTTCTTAAGGCTATTTGAACCTGTTCTTCCTCTTTCCCCCGGATCGCTGTTATCCCACACAAATGCTTCGAAACGATCCTCGTTGCACCTTCATCAAAATTAATTTTTCCTCTCATTAAGGTTACAAAAATGAAAACTAATGCAATAGCTTAATTATTTGAAAGAGAGAATGATATATACTTGATTACTCCTCGATACACAGAGCTCTTGCAACCAATTGTTTTCGCAACCAAATCAAGACACGCTTCATGCTTTCTTCGATCAGTCTCTTCGCAATCACTTCGTTCCCTCTCATTAACAATCCTGCTACAGCATTCACATAAGAAAAACAAAATTGAGAGGATTATTATAAAGTAAAGTACCGAAGGTGAGGTGTACGTTGCTGCTGCTGTGGCTGCAACGGATCCAACATCGCACGACAAGAGCTTGGATTGGATTAGGGTTTCTTCTATGTGTTTTTCGTTGATTATTCCCTCTAACAGGGCTAACACATCATATTGGAGAGATGAAGTGCAGGTGGAATTGTTGATAGAGCCTTGAGAAGTGCTTTCCATTTGTGGAGTCACAAGGTGGTGTTGATGGAGCATGACAGGCTCTTGATTCCAGTTCCTGGACGTGCCTTCTTGAGGGGTTAACATGGTTGGTTCCATGGAGTATGATTCTTCCATGGAGAATTATGAATGGTGGTGAGTGAGGAGGATATGAGAATCTGGTTTGTAGAAGGTGATGGTTTCTGGAATAGAGGTAAGACGGTTTTGTTAAGGATTCATACACCTAGGTAGGACTACGTTATTTGAAAAAATGTAACTCTAACAGCAAATGTTTGACCATGATATTTGTTTTTTAATTGTATGTTGAACATGATTAATTATTTTCTTAATCACTTATTAAATGCAAACACAAAAAATGAATAGAATATTATTAATTTATAAAGGAAAATGATATATATGTGTTGGAAATAGATTGTTGAATTTTCAAGTAATCAATTTCATTTTAACAGTTCGTTGAATTTCTCAGAAATTAAGCAGGTAGGATAATATTAATATTTATGAACGGTTGAGAAAAGAAAAAATATAAATTACAAAAAAAGTTATTAAGCCTTTGAATTTTATTTATTTAAGATTCTTTTTACAAACTATAAGTATTAATCAATAATTACTCATTTCAACATAAATTAAATAGTGAATACAGAAAAGTTATCCAGCTTTTTAAGTTTATTTCTTTATTTCTTTATTTTTACATGTATACTAAGTATTTATCAATCTAATCAATAATTAAATTCGTTTAAAAGATTGGTTAACTATTTTTCGTTATTATTCAAAGTTTGAACTCACATCTTCAGAATTTTGAATTCAATTCCATTCAAAGGGTTTTAATTGGCTATATTTTCTTTGTTCTTTTCATTATAAAAAAAATGATAAAATCTTTGTATAAAACATACCATATTAATATTTATAGGTTAGATTTTCTTTTTTTTATGACCAGTTAAGAAAATTATATTTAAAACATAGCTATATCTTCAAAATTTGTATTTTCTTTTCATAAAAATCCAAACCTTTAATTTGATTAGGATTATAAGGATGATAATCTTTTTTTCTTTTGGCTATTTCACAAAGTTATTTTTCCAGTTACAACTTTACTCAAAACTACTAATTAAGTTAGAACAATCATGAATGAATGAGTTTATATATTTAATTTTTAAATATTGCATTTTAAGTAGATTTGTTCCTCTCATAATATTTATTAATTATTATGACTTTATCATTAATAAGTCCATTCAAATGCTAGTTTAATCACAATAATACAATTATATCAATAAAAATACTTAAACCATTGTAAAATGCTAGTTTAGGAATAATATTAAATAAACCATTGTACAGACTCAATCATATTTCAACACACATAATAAATGAAATAACTCATTAATAAAGCAAGATACAAATGCAATGTAAATCATAAAGTGCTGGACTAAAGGACATAATCAACAATTTCCCTCTTTAACTTTAGAATCATTGAGACATATGTCTAATCTTTACAAATCTATTTTGACTAACATGCTTGTGGTATAGTGTTGTTATTGTGCATTCTTTACATCTCCTTTATTGTTAATCTCTTGTCATAATGAGATGAAAGCACACAAAAGTATATTTTGGATTGTTGATTCATTAATTATTTTATTATCAACAAAAAAAATATATTAAATGGAAGTATAACAGGGGGTGTTTTAGCCCTTGTAAAAATATTAACTCCTACTTCTATTCTTTCAATATAGTTATAAGTGTTGTACAAAACTTGACCGATCTCTTTGAGGATGGTCTCTTTGAGGCTGATCCTTTTAAGGTTGATCTCCTCAAGGAATATCTTCTTAAGGTCAATCCTCACAAAGTCGATCTTTTAAGGATGATCACCCTAAGGCAGACCGATCATCCTATGGCCAATTACAACATTGAATACTCCTTAAGGCAAAAAATTGTACTTTTTCTAGTTCTACATCAACCCCCGAAATACATGACAGAGTGTTTATACGAGCATAACATTTTCAATCTAATATACTATAGGTAAGAAGTATTTATCACTCTAATCAATGATTAAATTCGTTTAAAAAATTGGTTAACTATCTTTAGTTCAATCTCATTTTTCATAGTTTTGAACTCACAAATCTTCAAAGTTTCCCCCTTTGATACAGATGCAAATCATAAAGTGCTGGACTAGAGGACATACATAAACAATTTCCCCCTTTAACTTTAGAGTCATTGAGTCATATGTTTAATCTTTACATATCTATTTTGACTAACATGTTTGTGGTGTAGTGTTGTTATTGTGCATTCTTTACATCTCCTTTATTGCTAATCTCTCATCATAATGAGATGAAAGCACATAAAAATATGTTTTGATTGTTGATTCTTTAATTATTTTATTATCAACAAAGAAAATTTACTAATTGGAACATGTAAAAATATTGGATCCTACTTCTACTCTTTCAATAGACTTGTAAGTGTTGTACAAAACTTGACCAATCTCTTCGAGATTGTCTATTCGAGGCTGATCTTTTTGAGGTTGATCGCCTCAGGGCCAATCTTCCTAAGGTCGATCTTCACAAAGTCGATCTTCACAAAGTCGATCTTTCTAAGATTGATCACCTTAAGGTACATCGATCACCTTATGGCTAATTACAACATTGAATACTCTTTAAGGCAAAAAATTATACTTGTTCTTGTTCCACTTCAACCCCCAAAATACATGACACAATGTTTATATGAGCATAACATTTTCATATGACTTCTCTCCCGAAGGCCAATATCTCTAAGGTCAATCTTTCCGAGAGTGATCTTCCAAAGACCTCCCATAGCTAATTGCAACATTAAATACTTCTCAAGGCATAAAAATTGTAATTGTTCTAGTTCCACTTTATCCCACAAAATACATGACATGGTGTTGCCGAGGCCAATCGTCTCATGTCCAACAACATTAAATACTCCACAAGGCAAAAAAATGGTTTGTAATAACTTCTATTCATCCATAATAAGCAAGTGTACTTCATTATCTTACATTTCACAATGTTCTAAGGCATTGCATTAGACATTGATACCATTTTGCATATGAAAATGCAACTCCTGACATTTTTTTTTGTTTTATCCATAACCATGCTTCTAATTGGACCATACACCAAATTTCTTCTACGTCTACTTTACCTTACTCAAATACTACCATGTTCCTATGAAGTAATACCTAACCTCATAGACTTCCATGTTATGTTTTGTTTGACATCTAACTCCTAACTTTGGAAGTGTTGAAATTTAGTCATCAGTTAGTTATGGTGGACTAAAGCTAACCCCACCTACCTATCACATAGCTCACACACCCTCCAAGATACTTTGCGACTAAAAAATTATAGTTGTCTCATCCTTTTCCTTGCATATATTGCACCTTATGTCTCCCACTTGCACCTCACTTTTTAACAAATTGACCCTAGTTGGGATCTTGTCTAGTAGCATTCTCCACCCAAAATATTGTTAATTTCGAGGAGTTTTCAACCCCCATATAGATTCGAATACACCATTATTTCCCCCAACAAATGTTGTTGCAAAACATTATATGCCAATTTTACCATAAATACTTCCTCAACATCTTCTCTCCATACCCACACATATAAATTATCAATTTTGAGTTTTTTTTTCTTTATATTACTCGTATTAATTCTTGTTCCTTTATTGTTTTCCACATTAACCTTTCTATTCTTCAAGGTATTTTCCATCCCAGTTACCCTTTATCCATTCACCCATCTCTCATATAGTTGGGATCTTGTCTAGTAGCATTCTCCACCCAAAATGTTGTTAATTTCGAGGAGTTTTCAACCCCCATATAGATTCGAATACACCATTATTTCCCCAAAAAATGTTGTTGCAAAACATTATATGCCAATTTTACCATAAATACTTCCTCAACATCTTCTCTCCATACCCACACGTATGAATTGTCAATTTTGAGTTTATTTTTCTTTATATTACTCGTATTAATTCTTGTTCCTTTATTGTTTTCTACATTAACCTTTCTATTCTTCAAGGTATTTTCCATCCCAGTTACCCTTTATCCATTCACCCATCTCTCATATGGTTGTTTCCCTAGATTCTGAAATCGTATAAAAATGCGGGAATGTTTGATCAAGTGGCCTTCTTCCTACCCATGAATCCTCGCAAAATTTAACCATATCTCCTTAACAAAGATTCCATTCTATACTATTGGAAAACTAGTCACCTTTGTGCCCATCCTCACACATTTTGCACAAGTCTCTCTTCTATCATGATTCATTCCTAGCTTTATTCGAGTTATTTAAATTTCTCCAATTCCCATACTTAGACTTCAAAATATCCTTCCAAAGATCCCGATTTTCCATATTTAACCTCCATCTCCATTTTGCTAAGAGTGTCACGTTAAACATCTCAATATCTTTGATGCCTAGTCCTCCTTCATCTTTAGGTTTATAAATACACTCTCACATGATCTAAGCTGGTTGCCTCTCTTCTAAACCCTATCCACTACAAAAAAAAATTACAATTTACATACGAAAATTACATGCATATGAAAATTCGTGTGTAAAATAAACGTTACATACATATTCAAATTCATATGTAAAATCAGTATTACATATAAATTTTTTACATACAGATTCACATTCGTATATAAAGTCAACATTAAATACAAATTTTTTATATGGATTTGCATCCAAATTATCACATGCAAAATTTTGCATACAAAATTGCATCAAGATATTTATATGTAGATTTTACATTCAAATTTTACATATAGATTATTAATATTAATATTATTATTATTATTAATAAGAATCTTCATCTTTATGTAAAGCGATTACATACGAATTTTGGTCGTATGTAAATTTGATTTTTTTATAATAATCCTCACAAGAAATTCCTTTGTAGTTTGATATCTCTTCGTAAATTCTCTTTGGGACCTTAGATAAAGATAAATAGAATAATAGTAATGTTAATATTACTAACTTTGGGAAACATTCAAATTTTCTAAGACATATACTAAACAAAGAAAATAAGAAATCATTTTTAGTTACAAGAACATTTTATGTAGTCATGTGTCTATTAATTCTTCTTGAAATGATATGCTCTTAATTTTTTATTTTTCATTTGTAAACTCGTCATCTCAAAGCACATAATATGACATACATGAAAAAATAATAACACATGCATATAAATCTTATTCATGTGATCCCTTTCTTTTGAGTAAATGGTAATTATATTTTAGACAAGTATATACTTTCATTTATTCAATTTATGCTCATTAAATAATCTCAATACCTTACACTAAACAACTTCAATAACTTGCTTTTATAGATCTTGATGTCAAATATATATGTTGTTTCATTGCTCTCTATCATAAAAAAAAAAAAATAAAAAAAATCAATCATTTAACCTTGTCTTAGCATTTTGTTGGGTAAGGTTACCAATTTTCAAAAGTATTATGCCAATTTACATACAATACGAAAAAGATAAGTTTGATCCTCCAAATGTGCAAATTTAATATTTTTTCTATAAATCCAAATTGTCTTACAACTTCATCAAAACAAAGGTTCCAACTTTTGCAAGCTTACTTTAATCTGTAAATTAATTGTCTCAACTTGCATACCTTTTGAATATTTACTAAAATGAAAAAAAAATATATTATGTCTTGTGCACATCCTGAAAAAATTGATCTCATTTAAGAAAATCGTATTGACATTCAGTTTCTAGGTCTTATAATCATGTTAGGCTATAGTAACAAACAAGATCTACTAAAGTATTAATATCAAATAAAACATTTCCTTAACCTCTACACCATCAATTTTCTCTAAGCCTTTTGTAATCAATCATGTATTAAAGGTATATCCCATCTATTTCAATTTTCTTCTTCAAAATTCACAGGTATCTTATGGTTTGATCATTTTCCCTGGCTCCCAAGAGGTTCATATTGATTATGGACATAAATAAGATCACATGACTTCTTGTCAATTCTCATAAGTAATGGTTTTATGGAGGTTGTAGCCTCATATTGATCATAGTCGTGAAAAATTTATATTTCTCATAGTTTATGTATTTTTGTATACCTCTACAAATTTTATGTTTGTATCATGACATCATGTGAGTTTGCTCTCATTTCATTATAGACACCTAATCTTTTTTGACATTTGAATTTTTCCAAATTTCATTTCAAATAAATACTCCCGTATCTTTGAAAAAAAACATTTTTCTTTAAAATATTATAAAGTAATATTCCTTAGTTTGTTTTAGACACTAAAAGCTTCTATAATAGTTTTTACCAATCCATATATCATGTAATATCTTTTGAAACTATTTTTGACTAAACATAAATAAATTAAAAAAGTTATTATTTCTAAAATAAGTTTGGTATGTCCGAATAACTTATCATGTCCAACAAGATCTAAATCCTCATTTAAAGAAACTTCATTCCATTATAACTTTGAAGTATGGGTTGAAATATGTTCCCCCTACTCCTTTAGGTAATCATAAAATTGTTTACTTAAGAACTCACCAAGATTTGATTAAAGGATTTTGATAGTTTATGTTAGAGATCCCACATCGATTAGAGATGAGACCTTTCAATAGTTTATAAATAGGTGCAAACCTCACTTTACAAGCCGATTTTGTAAGGTTGAGTTAGTCTTAAAGTCCACTACCAAGATGGTATCAGAGTCTATCCTAGCACGACTATTGGCCCTATCGGGCCACACGCTATCAAGCCGCTATCAGACCACCCTTAAACAATATAGTTTCATGCACGAGTTGAGTAGTCTCAGCGTGAGGGGTATGTTGGAGATCTCACATCAACTAGAGATAAGATCTTTCAATAGTTTATAAATGGGTGCAAACCTCACCCTACAAGCCGGTTTTGTAAGGTTGAGTTAAGCTTAAATTCCACTTCTTGATATGGTATCAGAGCCTATCCTAGCACGGTTATTGGGTCACCCGCTATCGGGTCGCTATCGGACCACCTTTAAACAATACAGTCTCACACACGAGTTTGTGTGTTGGAGATCCCACATCGAATAGAGATGAGGCCTTTCAATAGTTTTCTTGAGATGGTATCAAAGTCTATCCTAGCACGATTGTTGGGCCACCCGCTATCGGGCCGTTATCAGACCATCCTTAAACAATATAAACCTCACTTTACAAGCCGATTTTGTAAGGTTGAGTTAGACTTAAATTTTACTTCTTGAGATGGTATCAAAGTCTATCCTAGCACGGTTGTTGGGCCACCCGCTATCAGGTCGTTATCAGACCATCCTTAAACAATATAGTCCCATGCACGAGTTGAGCAATCTCGGCGTGAGACGGTGTGTTGGAGATCCCACATCGACTAGAGATGAGATATTTTAATAGTCTATGAATGGGTACAAACCTCACTTTACAAGTTACTTTTATAAGGTTGAGTTAGACTTAAATTCCAATTCTTGAAAGTTTTTCCAAGTTGATCTTTTTCTTTATTTTTTAATTTTTTGAATTTTTCAAAGGATTCTTAGATGTTCATAAAATCATGAGTGAAAAATCATGAGTGAAATGAGATTGAATATTAAAACCCACATATAATTATGATTGGAATGTGATTGAATATTAAAACTCATATATAATCATTATGTTAAGGAGATAGATAGATATTACCTAAAAGGCTCAAAGAATTACTAACTTTTTGTCATTGGTGAGTGGACTTGTCACTCTCAATAAACAATATTCAGTTGTATCATAAAAATTATAATAAAATAAATATAAGAATTCATCTTTATGAATATTTTTTTAGAAATAGTTCTCATTTATTAGAGATAAATAACAATGACAAAGAAATGTCATGTTTAAAGAATTAATTTTAACCTTTTTTTATGTTATTAATAAGTGTATATATGACATAAAGTCAATAATCCTCTGACAACTAGCATAGAAACTATAGAAAAAATCATCGAAATAAATATAACACTTGTTGTTTTTATTAGAAAATAGAAACTTTATTAAATAATGTTCGTATGTTCGTATGATATATAAGAAAAGTCAATAATCCTCAAAAGAAAAGTAAATAATGTTCGTATGATATTGTAAATAAAAAAAAGGGAATATCACTTTATTAAAAATATAAATAAAATAATTATTATTTATTAAAAATATATAAGAAACAAATATTTATTTTAAAATTAAAGATATGTCTATAGCAAATTTATATTTAAATTTTCTACTCCACAATTCTTTTTAAGATTTTACTATTTTGAAAAAGAAATCAAAATATATCTTTTTACTTTATAAATTTAATCTCTAATATTATTAAAATTTTAATATTGAAATAAGTTTTAGATTAAATTAATTACATATTTTATATTTTTAATTAAATTTATTTATTTAAATTAATTTTATAAAATATTATTTTTATTTTTCTAACTTTTGGCGAAGCGGATAAAATCTCCTAACCGCGTTCTTTATTTTATTAATAGACTAGTCTCACATTTACTACCTAATAATGATATGACATTGTAACATTTGTGTAAGTAGGCACTTAAGCAATGTTCTCACATGTGGTTAATGGTTCTATATGATTTTGTTTCCAATGTATTATACATTAACAACACATAAAATTATTTTTATTACGTTTATTTTGTCTTTTATTTACTATATGCTTAAATTAGTATGATCTTGTTTAATTTTATTATAATTTAGATAAATAATGACTATTTTGATTATCATTTTGGAGATTATTGGCAAAGTACAACAAGAATCTCTCATTATATATAGGTAGTCAAATTGCTATATTCATTCAGAATAATTGTAAACTTTTGTTCAAAATATAAGGTGTCATTTAAGTTAAAATGAAATATCAATCACAATTAATATAGTTATCATCACTGACATAATTGAAATAGGTAGGGATGGACAGAGTGTTCAATGCTCTTGAGAATTATAATACACCTTGAAAGTGCTAGAAACAACTGGAGTTATTATTGGTTATTACATTATGTTGTAAGATAAAGTTGAAGATGTTGTGGTGAAAGTGAAATGAAATTCAGAGATATAATGACTAATTCCATATAAAATTTGAATATTTTGATAAATAAAATTTATGATATGAAAAATAATGCGTGAAATAACAGAAAATTTTCTTATAATTAATTTTTTCTTTAGAAAGTAAGGTGTAGAATAAGAGTTGGAAGATACACTTTTATATAAAAAAATAGGACGTTCCTCAAAATATCTATTTTATTCATTTTATTTTTACTGATAAAAAAATATAACCGTTTTGGAGGTCTTTTACAATAATTTAAAATAAAAATATGATTTTTCATGTTTTAAGCTAAAGCAATATTGGATTAAAGTACTTTAACTAATGAATAATACGACTTTAAATTCCATAATAAATTACTCAATGCAATAATTGACTATAGCTATTTAGAAAATGTTAACAAATAATGACAGATGAAAATGATGAACATTACATGTTTGGAGTAGCATATATCCAGTTCTTTATGAATTATATTGTTGATATGATCTATAATTAGATTATTAACATATTTAAAAAAAAACCATCAAAATTATATAAAAACTTGAATGCACATACAATGAATAACAATTTTATGTATTTTTTTAAAGCACGAGTAATTGTGTATACTATATTATAAAGAATAATATAGAGTTTAAAATGATCTACAATGCATCTTTGTAGGACTATTTATCAGCTCCTTTACCAATCATATTATTGATTCAATCCGTTAGATTATTGACATGTTTAAATTTAAAGAATCAACAAAACAGTGTGTAATCATTACAAACAATCATTATAAGAAATAACATTATCAAAAGACCTAACAATTCTTAGTAATTAAAAAAATATAACATAGACATAACTTACTTCAATAAGATTTCTTCATATGATGAGATGTATTTTTTATTGTTATTTGTCAATATAAATAAATCTTAAAATGCAGTCATTATCATGAGAGGAGATAGTATTATTCTTTTTCTCTGAAATTAAAACTTTGAACAATAATCATTGACATGCTGAGAAAGTCCTTCAATCAATCCAAGTAACAAATCATACACATGTTCAAACCATTGTTCTTGTGCAGACTAAAACCTGTCTTTATTAGCAGTACTTAGAGCTTTTCTACTCCATGCACGGTAGTAAATTGTCGAAATCACAAATGAAATCATTGTCCTCTATATAAGATTTATTCAGATACTCTTTCATGTTCAGTTCAAATTGACCTTCAATGGTCTGACTTGGGGAACCATTGTTGTTTGGTTCAGAATGAGGATTCTGAAAAGCATCTGATTCCACCATTGGTTGGATCTGTGCCCCAAATGAAGAAACTTCATTTGTTGCTCCTGCACTTCCATCTGCCAGGAACACACACAGTCTGTTGCTTCTGTTCTTCTTCAAAGGCCCCAATTCCAAGTTCCCACCTCGTCGCTTTGTTCTAAAATCAGATGGCCCATCTGGGAGACTTAAACAATGTTCCAACTCAAGATTACCGGCACCATCAAGCCTAGGAAAGTTAGATCTCTTAGGCACAAACTGGTTGTTGTTGTTGTTGCTGATGCGAAGGTTCTCAATGAAAAGTGTTGCACTCTCATTTTGAAACAGTCCTCCATGGTTACAAATTGAATTGCCACCGTTTTCAGCATCACCAGTGAGTCTATCAAGAATAAGGGTCACATGAATTGAGATTGGAGAACCATTAGAAAAATATTATTTGTTCAGTTTCCTGAGATATTTTGATCTGGGGAATTACTTTTCATTACCAAATGGTTTTGATTCTTGTTTTCAACAGCACCATTCATGGCATTAGAAATCTCATAAATCCATAAAATAAGTAAAAAAAAACTGAAGATTAGACAGAAAAAAAAAATTATAGAACGATAATTTTTTCTTATCAGCAACGTATAAAACGATAATAATTGAGTGACAAAATATTTATGTAATTAAATCAACCGATTAAAGGAGAGAAATAAGTAGGAATCGAAACCTGCAGACGCAATGGTCAGGGCACTCGCTCTCAGTACAGTCCTTGTTCATCCTGAAATTTGTGAAATTTTTCATATCATTGTAACTTTCTTTATCTTAATTCAACAAGAAAAAAAAAAAAAAAAAAAGAATATCTCTGATAAGAAAAAAAAAAAAAAAGAAAAAAGCATCAAAAAAAAAAAAGTCAACGAAAACGTCAATCA